>JAEEGL011852635.1_pt1 | contig 24686 bp, 17 predicted proteins | sample 9134231 | NCBI WGS metagenome assembly JAEEGL01 (sample SAMN16246548, study PRJNA631951) | gut metagenome | biome: gut microbiome; feature: rumen; material: fiber-attached | host: Bos | place: Iran: Karaj | collected 2018-10
AACAACGATTACGCGGCAGATAATTTCCAGGGTATCTTCTACTGGCATAGCACCTATCATGTGCCGTACAACACAGTCACAAAAACCGCCGAGGTGCTCTCGGCGGCTTTTTTATGAAATATCGTATTCCAATTTCTTAATGTAAAGCCAAGATCTATCTTCGATTGTATTATACTTTTCTAGGTCTACCACATTGTCGTCGTCTTCTATGGCTATTCTTTCCTTTTCTGGCTCCTCGTAATGATATGGGAAGTAACCGTCAGGTTCATAGCCAGCTATCCACATTGATAAATCAATAATGTCTTCGGTTGCAATGACTTTTTCTTTAGTCATACCAGTCATACGGGCCATAACGCCTTCATATGAAGTATCAATTGGATGCTCTTCATAATATTTCTCAAGAGCAATCGTGACGGAAGATTTCTCTACGCGGCCAGAAGTTTCCAAGTAGCGCTGGTCTTCAATGAAGCGCTGATAGTATTTAGCTTCATTCCAATCAAAAGCCTTGCTACCAACATTATTTTTTGGAGTGTTTTGGGCTACGCAGGATTCGCCAGACACATAGCCAATCTTTTCTAGAATATGCGTTCCTTGCAATACATCCGCGATGCCACCCCAGACTGGAATCAGGCTCGTAACGGTATCTGCGCCAGCATCAATACTATTGGCAATATTCATATCTGTCATACCTAGCGGAGAATCACGTTCATCACAGTAAACAATATATTCCATAAGACGACTGCTATCATTGCCTGGCTTAATATCAGTATTAATCATCGGTACATCGCCCTCAGCGTCCGTGAAGTTATTGCCATTACCTAATTTCGAAACATCATAAACAATGTTAGCAGGATCATCGTCCATAAGGCTGAAGTCCGTAACACGATATGGATTACAGAAGGCATCGCCTACTGCGCCGATCGAATCAAGTTCTGGACAAGTATCATGAGTACTATCCGCCGCTGCTTGGGCAGTCTTTGCGGCAGTTACGGCGGACGCGCCAGGCATTAGTGACGAGAAGGCTTTTGTTGTCACATTAGAAATATTACTAATACTACTAATTACGGAGCCTCCGCTTGTTAATATAGGAATAGTGCTGGATAGCAGTGACCCCATAAAGGTGTATGGTGATGTGGCATCAAATGGACTACGAGTATCCCGTTCATGTTGAGCAATGTCAGCAACATATTTATCTCTCTCTTTAAGGTACGTAATAAGCGTCTCTTTTGAAGCTGCCGCTCCACCACCAGACTGGTGATTCTTACCCATATACATATTTGCGCCCGAAACCAGAGCATTACCAAAATCTTCGCCCCCAATATCTTTCGCCAAGTCGCGCCCCACCATTGTAGCTATTTTAGGTACGAGGAATTTCACAACGGCTGCTACCGCGAATGAAATTGCGGCAGCAATTGATAAACCAATAACCACATGCTTAATAATACTTCCAATAAGAGCTGCGCAGCTACCACCACCAGTAACTAGTGCGCCGCCAATACAAGCAATAATAGCTGCAATATCGCCAAGCAGAGATATAGCATCACCAAGCGCATCGATTAAGCCACCGGCTAATTTAGCAATTAGGCACGCCTTGTAGGTATCAAGGTTGGCGCCGCTTCCATAGGATGTAAACGCCGATTGAATGCCATCAGTTAAGTTGAAGCTATTAACGCTCGGATCCGTTGGATCGGTCGCCATATTGCCATATAGTGCACTGACAGCATTGGCCTCCATGGCGCTACCGTGTAATTCAAGGGTCTCATTCTTGACGTTCTTATATTTCGTATCTTTCTTTTTGGTTAAGCTATTAGAAATATTATTAATTGGCGATTCGACTGAATCTGGGTTGAGTTGGCTCTTTTGCACACCCTCGAATATTGTAGTGGATACCTGAAGGACTTGAAGCGCTTCGTTAGCAATAACTAGCATACTAACAGCGCCGATTATTTCAGCAATAGTGCAAGCAGTATTTAAAATTTTCGAGAATTTCACTACGCCTGCAATTTTGTTGCCGATTCTAGTAGAATAGTCCCTTATTTTCTCAGCTACAGTGCCCTCATCCATTCCCCTCTTTAGACCAATTTCACCGCCCGCACCCGTATTTTCTATTACTTCTTCGCTTTTTTCCCAGTGTCCAGGTCCATCTGGGTTATCAGGATCGTCTGGGACCCATTTATCTTTGTTTTGCGCACCATCACCCTCGGCGTGTCCATCATAGTCACCATCACCGGTTGCTTTTTTAACTGTATCCTCATAATCTTGTTTCGTTTTGAGATCATCCTGGTCCGCATCATATGTCTTAAACCGGTTACGCCCAATACCGATTCGTTTTAGAAAATTATCGCAAAGATTGTCGAACCAGTTCGCCACGCTCTGACGCCAAGTTTTAGTCCCTTCATAATATGCCGTCCGAAATGTCGCATCGGTCTCGTAAATGTCGTCAATATACACTCTGCCGCCACCCGCACGCGCCGGATCGGCAACTACTTCAACAAATTCACCGTTATCTTGTCTGAACTTTAAGTAAGTGTCGTAACCTTTCCCCTCTACCGTAATCTTGCCTTTCCTGGAAAGACGCTTGGCTTGTTTTGGGGAAATATCGAAATAGTTTTCAGCATCATCCGCAAAGAGCTGGTAGACTTTTGAGTGCTTCTTTATATACTTATGCGCATCAGTATCTATAGTGCGCGTATCGCCATGCATAATCCATTTAGTAAAACGCTTAACTCTAGAATAGTTGCTAGTCCCGATCGAGTCGAAATTTCCTTGAAATTGAGCAATAAGGCTAAATGGCATAGCCATTTGACCGAAGAAAGATATTGCACCAAAACCACCTAGGCCACAAGCAGCGATGAGAATTGGGCCAAGCTTACCTATGAATCCTTTACCTTTGCCCTTGCCTTTGCCAACGCCCGGCATGCCACCGGTAACTTTACTCGCAAAACCACCGCCTAGGCTGGAGGACTCTACGTTTCCCTCGCCTTGACGAGCACCGAGCATACCGTCGCCGGTTATCTTGCTACCATTGCCACCAAGAGCGGACTTTTCGCCACCAGAAAGACCTCGAGCAGCATTCTTTGAACGAGCTTCGCGGCCTGCGGCATTTGGGTCATGATCGCCAAATTTCTTATCTTGGTTGCCGGAAACACGGCCGTAAAAACCTTCTTTGTCTTTTAGGCTATAGTGCTGACCGCCACCCTCACTAGAATCACCGCCGATTGCGTTATCATTAGCGCCGCCGATAGAATTTGGATCATTATATGGATCATAAGCATCATTGTTGCCGTATGGATCATCTCCGTAAGGGTCCATGGTTAATAAACCCTCCCGCAGAAAGTCACTGTCACCTCTCTTGTTATACTATTCAACGGCTGCATAACTAATTAAATTATAGCACAAGCGTAATTAAAATTGCTAGCGATTACTTATTGTGTGGAATTGGCACATCGGCACTATTTGAAGGATTGTTATTCTGCCAACTCTCAAGACTTTCAATACCAGCGCGACGTTGCCACTCTTCGTGAGTTTCATCATCGCGGCGCGGTCCAGCCGCTTCGCCGCGACGAGCCATTTCGTTTTCCCATCTAGTGCGAGAATTGTAGGCCGCATCAGTCTCGCCAGCCTTCTTTGGGTGGTAGCTAGAATAATCTTCGCCAGAAGTGCGCGTACTGCGACTGTGTGAATTTGATAGATGTGGCATAGTAGTGCGCGTATGATTAATCGTGATTGATGCCCCATTCTCTAGGCCGCCACCAGAAGCATGATCACCGCGGTGATTACCGTGACCGCTCTTATTTTCTTGATACATCCAATAACCAATTTCGTCTTGTCGATCTCTGCTACCATTACTGCTAACGCCAGGCGTAATGCCGAGAGCCTCCATAACACCACCATCCATCCTGGTGCGGAGTTTCTCGCCATCTTTAGAGTTAATAGTATCGATAGCGGTCTGGTTATTATTCGTCACCATTCCCGCACCACCTACCGCAGCAAGCGAACCAACTTCTTCGCCAGTATTTGTGGATTTTTGCATAGTAAGCGAAGCAACCTGCTCTGCAGTCATGCCTGAAACAATTTCTTGCTTGCGTTCATTACTGACGCCACTCATCATGCCATAGAATGATTCTGCAGTCTCGCCAGTATATCCCGCAGCAGCAGCAGCCCTTAACTGCGAATTACTAAGTAGGTCGGCGGCACCTTCAGTATTAAATACATTCTTATCTTGCGAAGCCATAACATCTGTGCCTGCGCCTTGAACTTTTTTACGAATAATATCAGCATTCCAGTTGCCACCGTCATCACGTATATCTTGGCCACTAGCCATGATTTTACCGATGCTCTGATTGATGACACCGCCTCCTTCGCGACTAAGCATAGCACCGCCAATCCGCTGGATAAGCTGAGTGTTGCCATGGACTAAATTATGATAAGCCTCCGTGCCGCTGACTTGTCTAAGAGCATTAGTGAGCTCATGCTCATTACGGAAAGCACCAATGCTACCAACGAGCATGTTCTCGTCAAGTTTGCCGGCGCGAGCGGCGTCCATAAGTCTAGTCGTAATTTCATCTCCAGTTCTACTGCTTAAGTCTGCACGATAGGCGTTTTCGAGTTCAAGATTTTGTGCATTTACGGCACCCATTGCGATATTGTATTTTCGCCTCTGCGCGGCACTCATATTGGCCGTATTCTTACCTTTTTCGGCGTAACGCCTCATTATTCTGCGACCGCGCTTCGCGTTATAGCCACCGGCGCGAGCAGAGGCTTTTTGCCGACGCATGAATTGATTATAGTTACGACGATCAGTGAGACGACTGTGTTCAAGGCGGTTACCGACAGCACCTTTGGCGCGGCCAGACATACGATTTGAGAAGCCCATTACTCCCGCGGAGATAGCGCCGACGGATTTTACGATTACCTTCGGGATAATGAAAATTGGCGCAATGCTAACAGCGGCGGCTGATATCAGGAGCCAAGCGTTCGTTTTGTTGCCATCAGCAGCGTTGAGTAATATTCTGCTCGCCATGTCGCCACCATAGACTAGTGCGCTACAAATTGGATAAGCAATAAGGAGCCCCTCAAATGCCTTAAACCATCTATCAAAAATCTTTTTCGTATTAGGAAGCATGTAGCATACGAAGGCAAGCGGTGAAACTGTTACGAGTAGTACGGCTGCGGCTTGGCGAATACCAAGAATTACAATTAGGCCAATAATCATAATGGCGACCGAAATGGCAAGTAAGAACACTGGAATTATAATTGCAAGCCCTTGCGATAGAACTACCCCGGTACCAAGTGCAAGAATAATTGTCACAATAGCGGAATGACCCCAGAAGTTACTCATATAACTATCACCCCAGTCACTTATTTTAGTTTTCGTAATACTCGTGCCATTATTCACCGAGATAGATGATGGTATTTTCCCCGCCATCCTCTGGAATAGGCCACCGATTCCACTACCAACAATGTTGCATATATCAACGGCGGCTTGGCAGATTACATACGAAAGATTAATCAATATGATAGCAACAATTAGTTTCGGTAGTATCTTTTTAATGCCGTAATTGTCAATGCCGACACCAGTAACCTGCGAGAATATAACAAAAATGAAAAACACAATAAAGAGCACATTTGCAATGTCGCGAAATACCGACCAAGCTTTATAAGTGCCATTCTCTTCATCGGCGGTAAATAGACTAGAATCGACTTGCAAGGCGGGCTCAACGATGGCCGCATACTGTACTACAATGAATTTGCGAGCCGCCTCAATGACAGGACAGAGGATCCAACCAAGTACGCCAGCATGATCATAGCAGGACGCTTCGGCGTCACCGAGCTGATCATCGTCGCCCTCACCCAAGTCTTCAGATCCGTAATGATAATCATCGATTAATATCTCCATACTGCTTACGTCTATGCATGTGTAGGCTTTTCCATTCGCATCGGTTTCTTCGCCTTTGCTAGTAAAATAGACGCCGCTCTCTTCTGCAGTTTTTATTATGTCAAGATCTTCTTCCGCTTGCAGCTTTTGAGAATAAGTAGCATCATCGCTATTCAATATTTCCTGTAGCTGTTTTTTAAGAGTCTCCCAGCCATTCTCGCCAGTTTTTGTATCTACAATATTTTTACAGGCATCATTAAGCTTAGATAATATAACCCCCTCATAGCCATATTGACGATCATCGCCTATGCTATTAGCACTCCCATTATACTTTACACGTAACTGTTCTATTCTTTCTAGCAACCCTTTGCAAGTCTTAACAGGATTGCTTTCACTTAGTGGATAATCCCAACCATTACCACTAGTAACTTTTACGTATACTGTCTTTGCGACGATTTTCTCTTCTTCCTTTTCGTAGGTAGTAATCGGCAATACACCCTCATCATCTTTTTTACCTAACTCGGCTCCACAGTGACTATTAAAGTCCATAATGTAATTGAAATAGCCGTCAACGTTATTGAAGTCGCCGAGATGTTCCCACTCTGGAAGATATTGATTCCCAGACGCTTTTCTATAGTCTTCATATACCTGCTTCAAGCCATCTCTCCAGTTATCGTCTAGAATATAGTAGTTATATGCAGTATTTTTTGGATGTAGCTCCCTACTTCCACATTCCCATTGATCACCTTTGTCTTCCCACGTAGCATACATGCCATATCCTAAATATGCCGGCCTAAGAATTCTTGGCGATTTGCCGTTGCAGAGAATTCGGTAATAATCTTCAGAATTCACCTCCCGCGAGAGATCTGTACGGATAGCTTTGGCGAATAACTGAAATATGCTGTGATTAAGATCTTGCCCATACCAACACCAAATAGAACCAGTTTTTCGATCATCCTCATTTGTATGCCCCCATTGATTCCATACTTCGCCTTGTTCGATTTCTTTTTCTAGCCATAATGCCGTAGAAATATTGGTATTGTTATTAATGCCTACCCTAATAGTAAAAATCTTGCCTTCATAGACGTTCGTCTTTCTGTTTTTCGTCCAATCAGACATATCAAGAGTATCCAGATAATCGACGGTACTATTAACAAAACCATATGAGTAGCTACCCATAGTACCAAACTCGCCTTTATGTGTAGAATAAGTATACGATTTAAAGCACTTCAATAGCGTGTTAACTATAGTATTAATCTTTGCAGCCTCTTCAAGTTTGTTGTAAATATCGTCACGCTTAGCAATAACTAGCACTTCGGCGTTAGCTGGTGCTACAAGTAAATTCTCCACCAAAAAGATAGATAAGAGAAACAATGCAATAATTCTTTTACGCTTCATGTTTAGTTTCTATGTGTAAATATGTCGCCAAGTATCTCAACATATTTTGCACACCTTAATCCCACTGCATCTTTTCTATTAATGCTTATGTAAATTTTAACATTTTTTGTATTTTTCTGCGACAATATGCGCAAAAATACATAAGCGTATTGATTTTTAAGATTAAAAATGCTTTAATTGTATTTAAGGAGTGCTCTATCATGGCAACAAAAAACAAAAAAACAAAAAAACAGAGTCATATCGGTGAAATTTGCTTGTCTATTTGCGTGGTTGCAATTGTGTGCTTTGGAGTGCTAGCGATTGTAAACCAGCAGCAAGAACATGAACAAAAACAGAAACATACCGACAGTAGTAAGCAAACAGAAACCCAAAAGAAAGATACAACAGACAAAAAAGAGCCCGAGGCGACTGAACCGGATAAAATAGAATCTGATAGCTCCGACGAAAAAGCAACGCATGATGAAAAGGACGACTACGAGACTGAACAATCCACGAAAGAGGTTGAACGAAGTGCGAGCGGCAAGAAGGTTGCCAATGTATCCCTGAACGTTGCACAAAATGAAAAGATAGTAATACTGAGTGGACGAGTAATAAATTTCAAAGAAGAAGGTGGCAGATGCAGCTATATACTGACGAACGGAAGTGCTTCTAGAAAGATGCCGAGCTCAGTATTGCCAGATGCAAAATATACCGTATGTGAAGCAATTTCAATCGATAAAACTAACCTCGAGGGCGGTACTTGGACAGTGAAACTTGAATATCAATCTAATGACGCGGAGGGCACTAGTGAAACGCAGACCTTCAATATATAAGAGAGCATTATTCTGCCTAATGGCAGCAGCGTTTTTAAGCGTGTTTTTTGGATTAGCCGCCAGCAATGCCCCATCGACCGAAGCAGTTAAAGCTACGGATTTTAAGGCTGGGCGAATCATAGATGATGAGATTTTTTATAATCCAGATACGATGACCGTGGAGGAAATCCAGGCGCACCTGGACAGATATTCGGCTAGCTGTGATATGTGGGGTGAACACGCAATTGGTTACGGACGTAGCATTAATGGTGTGTCGGTAAATCCAAACATTACGAGACGCCAGTACGCACAAATGATGCGAAATGCTGGGCGCACCGATTATCACGATGCCCCGTATGTATGCATCAGCAAGTATTATGAAAATCCAAATACTCATAAAACAAATTTTGAAACGAATGCGGTGCCAGAAGATGGAATGATCTCTGCAGCGGAAATTATTTACAATGCTGCACATACGTATAATATTAACCCACAAGTATTGCTAGTTATGCTCAAAAAGGAAAGCTATGTTTGGGGCGATACATGGCCATTGAAAAATGAGTATAATACCGCAATGGGTTACGCCTGCCCGGACAATGCACCGTGCGATGCAAAGTATTTTGGCTTTTATAATCAGGTAATGAAAGCTGCTTGGCAGTTAGATTATTACAAGAAACATATTTATAGCTACGGCTATTATCCATATATGACGAATAATATTTATTACTCGCCAACATATTCTTGTGGGACCAAAGCAGTTTATCTCGAGAATATTGCAACAACTTCCCTTTATATCTATACCCCATATACTCCAAACGATGCAGCATTGGCAAATTATCCAGGTACGGCGTATTGCGGTTCCTATGGTAATCGTAATTTCTTCATGTTCTTTAGTGAATGGTTCGGTAGTACGTATGCACCTGTAAGCCCAATTGAGGAGCCAAACGAGGAGCCATCAGGAAATGAAAATACCAATCCAGAAGGCGGCAACACCGAGACTGGAAATACCGATGAAAATATACCAGAGGAAGGCACTACAACCGACAATGAGGATGGTGGCAATAAAAACGATGGCAATCAAACGAATGCCGATGGTACCGCCAGTGCCGATAATAATGGAACCGAGCCAAGTGAGCCAGTAAATGAAGGCACCAACGAACCAGAAGAAGTAAATATACAAGATTTATTGAAAAACAATATTAAAGCAGTTGCCGAAAAAACTGACTTAGCATTTCAGTATCAAACTAGCGTAGAAAAAGTTGGCTGGATGGATTGGGTAAAAGGTGGCGAAATGGGCGGTACGACGAATTCTGGTTTGCGCCTGGAAGCCCTCTCAATCAAGTTGGATGAAGGAAAAGGCCTTGAATACCAGGCTCACGTACAAAATATTGGCTGGCAAGACTGGAAGAAGGATGGCGAAGTTGCTGGAACAACAGATCAAAATCTTCGCTTAGAAGCAATTAAAATTAAACTTAGTAGCGAGTTAGCAGAAAAGTACGATATTTATTATCGAGCGCATGTAGAAAACATAGGCTGGCAAGATTGGAAGAAGGATGGCGAGATAGCTGGAACTTCTGGTATGGGCCTGCGCGTTGAAGCTATCCAAATTAAAATTGTTTCAAGAATTAGTTATCATGCCCATGTTGAGAACATTGGCTGGCAAGACTGGATTAATACTGGTAGTCTGGCCGGCACGACTGGAAAAGGCCTTCGCGTTGAAGCGCTTGAAATAAAGCTAGCTGAAGCCATGAGTAAAAATGGAGACATCCTCTATCATGCACACGTACAAAATGTTGGTTGGCAAGATTGGGCGAAAAACGGTGAACTCGCCGGTACGACTGGAAAAGGTCTTCGCGTTGAAGCTATCGAAATTAAGCTGTCTGATTCTTTGGCTAAAAAATATAATATTCTCTATCGTACACACGTACAAAATGTTGGTTGGCAAGATTGGGCGAAAAACGGTGAACTCGCCGGTACGACTGGAAAAGGTCTTCGCGTTGAAGCTATCGAAATTAAGCTTGTTGAAAAATAGTAATTAGAATTTTTGTTCGATTCGCTTGGCTTTCTCTATTGTTTCAGGAGGAATGTCCAATTCATTCTCGATGATTTTATGAATTTTGCGCATTTCCGCTAAGCGGATTTTGTCTGGAGTTTTACCAGTTACGCTCGAAGAATGGATGCGGTGAATATTTAATGCCCTGCTACAATAATGAACATCTCCGTTCAATAATAATTGAATGTAGAAATACCAATCACCTGAAAGATGAAAGCTGGAAGCTTCTTTTAAAATTGCTGCGAAATTAATAGTAGATTTTTTGCGAAATACGGCAGCAGAAACATTTGGTATTGTGTTGTAAATATATAGGACTTTAGTAATTTCCACTTCTCCGCTTCGAGTGTAAGAAAAAGTGGGGCGATCTTCCCTAATTGGGTTTAATATAAGCTGGCGAACATTGTCTTTAACGGCGCCTTTGATGTCATCGTTTTTCATGACTGAATTAGAAAATGAAAGAACCACATTTTGGTTTTGAAATGCTGGCATGACAGCGCGTAAGAAACCTGGTTTATTATCGTCATCAAGTTCACAAATCCAGATAAAGTCTCCGGAACTTTCCGTAATTCCTTTTTGCCACTGCTTAAAAACATTGCCGGAATTCTCACGATTGAAAAATGTTTTTACAGTTATTCCATTAAGGCGTGTCTGATATTTTTTTAAAGTCTCATTAATGACTTTAATGCTATTATCTTTGGAGGCATCGTCGAGAATAATGATTTCAAAAATAGGAAATTTTTGATTCAAAACCGACAAAAGTCGATGCTCGAAATAATGAGCGTAATTGTAATTTGGTAGAACTACGGAAAGCTTACAATCATTCATATCAATGCTTTGGCTTAAAATAATATTGCTTTTCTACGTAGCCAGATTGTTTAGGGATAATGCCAAATAGGCGCTCAACTGCATGTGCGGTTGTGCCGTCAATTTGGCCAAGCTCATCCGGGAAATCTTTTTGGCTTAAACCTAACTCAAACAACTTCGCAATCGCGTCTTTACGTGCCCAGAACATTGAGCCAGCTGGGAACATAACGCCATCGTCACCAGTTAACTGTGGTAAATTTACTTTCTTCAGTAGTTTATTAACTATTTTTATATTTGCTGGGCCTATCGTTAATGCATGACTGATTTTTTCATATGTGCCAGGAAATACAATGCCGACATTATCGTCATTAAATAAGGCAAAAACACGCTCAATTTGATTATCGGAACCAAATAATTGGTCGTAGAGATATTTACGCCATTCGGCACCAAAACCATGCTCTACAGTCTTCTTGCTATGAATATGGCCAATATAATCATACTCTTGATAGACTGGCGATATTTGTTTGATAAATGGATAAATATCACGTCCGCGATTTTCTACTACGTCAACAATTATTTTGCCGCATTTTAAGTGCTTTTTCTTAATAACTCCATCAATGACAGATTTCTTTTCTGCTGTATTTGTAGAAATATATAAGTCAAATTCAAAAGGAATTTTTTCGAGGTAACTTAGAATTTCATCGGCGAGATCTTCATAATAAATATGGGCCTGCAGAGCTACTTTGCCGGGATTCTTATTCTTAGCTGATTTACTATTCAACATCACTACTTCGTCGCTATACGGCAAGTCCAGAATAGCCTTAGATAGTGTATTAATATTGGTATAGCCATATTTCTTATCCGGCTCAAGGTAAGTACCCTCCGCCCATTCATTCCAGGCGTTAACGAACATAAAGCGACGGTCTTCTGGATATGTATTACGGATTTTTTCCATGACGAGCCGAGCCCAATTGTAAAACATTTCTGGGTTGTAATTTGCGAATACAGTGTAATTCTTATCTTTACGACGACAAGCATTATCCCAACCAGTTGTAATGGAATAATAAAAAGGCTTGATCGTGAGGTGGTTTTTATAAATCGAATCTTCTTCTAATGATTGGACAATAGTTTGATAGTTATAAATTAAACCGTCCGGTGAATTGATTTTGTATTCTGGCAAGTTAAATGCATTTGGTGCAAAGTCAAATTCAGCATCAACGAATTTATAGTTTTCCGTGCCGTCATCAAATAAGCTACGATACGACCAGACTTGAATTTCACCTATTCCGATAGCACGAGCTTCTTTTCGCCATTCTTCTACAGTGGTCTTAAAATCCGGTACTTCGCCTGGATTGTAGACAAGAATAATAGGTTTTCCGTCAACTTTAATATAACGAGGGTCTGAAACGTATTTTTTAATGTCATCAATAAAACGCTTCGGATCATCTTTTTTGTAAGGCTGAGCCATGATGACGTCATCTTCTTTGCCATCCCATCTTTTGGTCCAGTTGCCATTCGCCCAACAAAGACAAAATGGAAAATCCAGGTCTTTGTTTTTTAGGAAAATGTCGATTGGCTTTTCTAGCAAACGCTTGCCAGAAAACCAATAATAATAAAAACTAAATCCATATATTTTATGCTGCTTAGCTAGAACGATCTGCTTAGCGATAGTTTCTTTATTGTCTAATGTGTAATATCCGAAATCGTCATGCGGTTCGCGTGGTTGATAGTGACCATCAAATCTTGGTTTAGAAGGCTTAGTATTTGTCCATTCCGTGAAACCTTTACCCCAGGCTTTGTCATTTTCAGGAATAGTATGGAATTGTGGTAGATAGAACGCTAAGGTCTTAATATCGGTATTAAAATCAGAATAATCTTTGTTTTTCTCAAAATGGCTTATATATGATTCTTGATGAAAGACGGAAGGGTTATTCGTTGTCTTTTTCTTTATTAGTCCATTCTTCGCGTTGGCGATTCTTCCTCTAACGGAATTAACTTTGCGTGCGACCCGCCCTACTTTGCTATGCATTACCGAATCAACAAGTATTTGCTTGGAGCGATTATCGCTCAATAAGCGTCGGTTTTCCTGTTTGAGGCGGTTATATTCTTTAAGTATTTTATCTGCGTCCATTCTAAGAATGATTATATCTATAAACCTGACTAAAGACAAACAGAGGCAGGTTCATTTTTTACCTCCGTAATGGTATGATAAAAGGATGAAGGTCGACATCTATAAAATGAAGCACGAAAAGAAGAAGCCGGAAGCGCGGATTAGTGCTATTATTCCAAATTATAATTATGCCGATTTTTTACCAGAGAGGATTGATTCGATTTTATTGCAGTCATACCCGGTAAGTGAATTAATTATCCTAGACGACGCCTCTCCAGATAATTCCATTGAAGTAATTAACGCAAAAATTGCAGAAATTAAAAAGAACTATCCAAAAATAACCGTCAAGACCGTCTTCAATAAGAAGAATTCTGGCGGATGTGTTTTTTCACAATGGCAAAAGGGCCTGAAAGAAGCAACTGGGGATTATATATGGATTGCTGAAGCAGATGATAGCGCAAATCCACTATTCCTTGAAGCCGCAATGCAGAAGATGAAGCAAGACCCAAAAACCGTTTTGTTCTATTCTGACTCTTGGCGAATTAACCAGAACAATAAGCGCACGGCGCGTACCTGCCAAGACTGGTGCGATATTTGGCGAAACCATCGCTGGGCACAGGATTTTGAAAATGATGGAAAAGATGAAATTATTAATTATCTAAGCGCCAATAATACGATTCTTAATGTATCGAGCGTAGTTTGGAAAAATATTCCACAATTGAATGATATTTTTGAGCAAGCAAAAAATTATAAAATTGCTGGCGACTGGTATATTTATGCATGCGTACTCAAATATGGAAATATCGCTTATTCTGCAAAACCTCTGAATTATTATCGCAAACATGATCGAGGTTCTGTTTCCACGGTCATTAATAGATCATTAGAATATACAGAAGTCTGCGAAATACAAGATTCGATCTATAAAAAATATAAGCTCAACGAGGAGAATAGAAATTGGCAAATAACAAGGAGGAGATTCATGGGATTTATTGAAAATGAAGCAAATCATGGGACAAAAGGAAATATTGCGTGGGTAGTACCAGATTTTCCTCCTCATGGCGCGGGTGGACATCGTACGATATTCCAAAATATCAACCGGTTAGTTGATGAGGGATATCACTGTGATATGTATGTCGGTAGTCCAGAGAGCCCAGCTACATTAATGGAACGCCTCAAGGCTGGATATGGCGATTTTAAAGGCGATATTTTTAGCGGATTATTCCTAGTGCGTGACTATGATGCGATTTTTGCAACCGAATGGGATACCGCGGAGTTTGTTAAGCAGACGGATGTAAAAAAGAAGTTTTATTTCATCCAGGATTTTGAACCGTGGTTTTTCCCGATGGGTACGGATTATATAAGAGCAGAAAATACTTACCGTTTTGGATTTGAAGGTGCCTCAATTGGGCGTTGGCTAGCACAAAAGATTTCCACCGAGTTTGATGCGAAAGTAAACTACTTTAATTTCTGCGCAGATCCATCGATTTATCATCCAATCGATTCCGTAAAGAAAGAGGATGCAGTTTGTTTAATTTTTCAGCCAGACAAAGCTAGACGCTGTGAAATTATAGCCCTGAAAGCATTACAAATCGTTCAGAAAAAGTATCCAAACTTAAAGATATATCTATTTGGATCTATTCAAAGAAGCGTACATCAGTTGAAAGCTAAACATCTAGGTATTATTACTACAGAACAATGCAATGAGCTCTACAATAAATGCAAAGTCGGTATTAGTATGAGTTCGTCTAATCCTTCCCGGTTGCCTTTCGAGATGATGGCAGCAGGATTGCCGGTAGTAGAATTATATCGCGAAAATAATCTATATGATTTACCAGAAGATAGCTGCTTATTGGCCGAGAGTTCCCCGGAAGCAATTGCGGCGGCCGTAATTAAGATATTGGAAAATGAATCGTTGCAAAAGAAAATGTCAAAGTCTGGCATTGCATATATGAAAGATTTTCCGCTCGAACGTGGCTTTGATGAATTTGCCGACATCGTTAATAAATATATGAGTGGTAAGGACGTGAAAGCGCCAAAGATTTCCAAGCTCTACACGAAGCCACCAGTTTTAGCGACAGAAGAGACAAATGAAATAGCTAAATCCATAAAGAAAAAGGTACATTTTGATAATTTACCTACTGTTCCTGCGATGGCAAAGCGTGGCACTGGTCTAATCGTAAAGCGTGGCAAGAATTATATTAGACGTAAGGTAATTGAGACATACCGCAAGCTTAAATAGTTAGTGGCGTTACACTGGTTAATACCTGCTCTCTGTGATAAAATTATGATTATGGCTGTACCGAGATTTTTTAATCGTCGAAACCGAATTTTACTTAAAGAACTAGTAAAAACAGATTTTAAATTACGCTACCAAGGTTCCGTATTGGGATACTTGTGGGCTATCTTAAAACCACTATTAATGTTTGCTATTCTTTATGTTGTTTTTGCAAGAATATTACGTTTTGGAAATGACATTCCGCATTACCCTGTTTATTTATTGACTGGTACTGTGCTTTGGAGTTTCTTCACTGAGTGTAGTAGCCAGGGTTTGCAATCTATTATCGTACGTGGTGATTTAATGCGAAAGATTAGTTTTCCAAAATGGATCGTGGTCGTATCGGCAACCGCAACAGCATTAATCAATCTTTCAATTAACTTATGTGTTGTGATATTCTTTGCGCTTATTAATGGAGTTACGCCTAGTTGGCATTGGCTATTAGTGCCATTATCTGTTTTAGAGCTTTACTCTCTTGCTCTTGGTGTTTCATTCCTGCTCGGCTCAATTAACGTAAAATACCGCGACGTAATGTCGATTTGGGATGTATTAATCCAGGCACTGTTCTATGCTGTGCCAATTATTTACCCAATTTCAATGGTAGCTAACACGTCAGAGATTGCAGCAAAAGTTATTCTATTAAATCCAATTGCGCAAGCAATTCAGGATGTACGTTTTAATTTGATTACTTCGGAATCGATAACAACTTGGAACTTTTTAGGGAACCATCTTCTGGCCTTGATACCAGTTGCAATAGTAGCTGTAGTGCTTATAGCGGCGGCTATTTACTTCCGCAAGCGTTCCAAATTCTTCCCGGAGGAGGTTTAAATGGGTGTTGCTATTAAAGTCACAAATTTACATAAAAGCTTTAAGCTCCCTACCGAAAGGGCCTGGGGATTAAAACAGGCATTCTTTAATAGACTTAAAGGTATTAAGGGGTATAAGAAACAGCAGGTTCTGCGCGGTATTAGTTTTGAGGTGCATGAAGGAGAATTCTTAGGAATTGTCGGGCGTAATGGTAGTGGCAAATCTACCCTACTCAAAGTATTGTCCGGTATTTATGTACCAGATAGTGGCAAGATTGAGATTAATGGAACATTAGTACCATTTATTGAGCTTGGCGTTGGTTTCAATCCAGAGTTAACGGGTCGCGAAAATGTGTATCTGAACGGTGCATTGCTTGGCTTCTCGAATAAAGAAATGGATGAAATGTATGACGAAATCGTAGACTTTGCTGAGCTAAGAGAGTTTATGGACCAAAAACTCAAGAACTATTCATCTGGCATGCAGGTACGTTTGGCATTCTCAATTGCGATTCGGGCACGCGGTGATATTTTAATTCTAGACGAGGTACTCGCAGTGGGCGATGCAGCATTCCAACAGAAGTGCAATGAGTATTTCCGCAAATTACATGGCAACCAGACAATTATTTTAGTAACTCACTCAATGGATAATGTCCGCGATTTTTGTGATCGCGCAATTCTGCTCGAGCAAGGAAAAATCATCAAAGAAGGCAAACCAGACAAGGTAGCAAAAGCATACCTTGACCTTTGGAACTAATATTTAATCTTACGATACAAATTCCAGCTACTCTTAAATGTAGAGTAGCTAGTTGCGAGTGCAGCATATGCGAGTTTATCACGTTTGCCCGCAAATGGGTTTTGAGTTACGAATTCTTTGTGGTTCTTGATATAATCAATCAGTTCAGTGCATTTTTCTTTTTGTGCATCAGTCATTTTTTTCTTTGATGGCATCATACGAAGGACAGCAAAACGAGCATGTACGCGACGAAGGTTTGTTACATCCTGGAGATTTTCAAATTGCTTATCGATAGCATCACACATCTCATCGGTTAAGTCGATGATGTCGTGTTTACGCTCAGAATAATCACTGTTTGCTATTGAGCCAGCACGCAGATAATACTTGTAGTTTGGATGTGGCCCATAAGCTACATTACTACTCTTAAGAATAGCCTTATAGGTCGTACCGAGGTCTTCATATTGGCGACCTTCTGGATATTCTACCCCGCTAAATAATTCCATTTTATAGAGTTTGGCATAGGCAGAAACATTATATCCTTGATCCAATAACATTCGCTCAAGACAGTTTTCTGGGGTAAGTTTTTTCTCAAAATAGCCTTCCCCATAATTATGGGTTTTTCCGGATTCAGTAATTTCTTCTATGGCACAAATAGCCAGGTCGGCTTCGTGCTTATTAATGAGATTATATAAATATTCAATATAATCTTCAGTAATAGAGTCGTCTGGATCGATAAAAGTAATATACTCACCCGTAGCTTTCTTAATGCCCGTATTTCGAGCTGCCGAAAGGCCGCCATTTTGACGATGCACTACTTTGAAACGGGCATCTTCACTCGCGTATCGATCACAAATACTACCACTGCGATCTTCAGATCCATCATCGACAAGTATTACTTCAAGATTCTTATAAGTCTGTTTTACAACTGCATCGAGACAGCGCTCCATGTAGCGTTCAACATTATATACTGGTACGATGATGGAAATGAGTGGTTTCTTCAAAGTATTATTCCTTTATTTGCGCTAAATATCGGCTCAAAGCATCCTTCCAAGTTGGAAGTTCTTCAAAACCCGCTGCAACGAGTTTTGCTTTAGATAAACGTGAATTGAATGGGCGCTTAGCTTTCGACAAACCGTATTCTTCGGTCGTAACTGGCGTTACTTTGGTATCCATGCCAGCTTGTTTGAAGATTTCGGTAGCAAAATCCGCCCAGCTAATAAACTCGCCACTATTAGTAGCATGGTAGTAACCATATTTGTCGGTTTGGACCATATCAACGAGTAGACGAGCGAGGTCAACCGTATATGTCGGCGAGCCAATTTGATCATTCACAACACGAAGCTCATCATGAGTTTTGCCAAGATTAATCATGGTTTGAATGAAATTTTTACCGTTTTGGCCAAAGACCCATGAAATACGAACGATAAAGTATTTATCCAGATTCTCAACAACCGCTTGCTCGCCTTCAAGTTTAGTTTGGCCATAGAAGTTGATTGGGGCATATTCTTTACTGTCCGGGTCCCAAGGCTCAGTTCCCTGACCATCAAAAACATAGTCCGTGGAGATATAAATCATTTTTGCATCAATATCTTTGCAAACTTCTGCTATATTGCGCGCGCCATCGGCGTTAATAAGGCGAACGAGAGCTTGGTTTTCTTCGTCTTCTGCGGCATCAACATTTGTCCATGCAGCACAATGAATGACGGCATCCGGCTGTTCTTCTTTAATGACTTTTTCAACCTGGTCTTTATCGGTAATATCGAAACTAACCATGCGATATGGCTTATCATCAGCACCAGAACGGTCGCTACCTACACATTCAATGCCACGCTTCTGGAGTTCAAGCATAACATCATAACCAAGTTGCCCCCCAGCACCAGTAACTAAAACTTTCATTATTTAGCCTCTTTTCCGTACATTTTTTCGTAATAATTTTGATATTCACCGGATATGATTTCTTCCCACCAGTCCTTATGGTCGAGGTACCAGGCTACGGTCTTTTTAATACCGTCCTGGAACTTAGTCTCAGGAAGCCAACCAAGTTTTTCATGAATATATGTAGGGTCAATCGCATAACGACGATCATGGCCCTTACGGTCTTCAACAAAAGTAATAAGTGATTCTGGCTTGCCGAGTTCTTTACAAATTAATTTAACAATATCGATGTTAGCCATTTCGTTGTGGCCACCAACGTTATAAACTTGGCCGATTTCGCCGTCATGAATAATGAGGTCAATGGCGCGGCAGTGATCTTCAACATAGAGCCAGTCACGCACATTTTTGCCGTCTCCATATACTGGAAGCGGTTTATCGTTCAGAGCATTAATAATGGTTAACGGAATAAGCTTTTCTGGGAAATGGTATGGGCCATAGTTATTAGAGCAACGACTAATTGTGGCTGGGAATTTATAAGTACGACAATATGCTAGTACAAGTAAATCCGCGCCAGCTTTAGAAGCGCTATATGGGCTGCTTGTATGAAGTGGCGTTTGTTCTGTAAAGAAAAGGTCTGGGCGGTCTAATGGAAGGTCACCATAAACTTCGTCGGTCGAGACTTGGTGATAGCGAGGAACCCCGAGTTCGCGACAAACATCAAGTAGAGTTTGTGTACCAAGCACATTTGTTTTAACGAAAATGCTTGGATCATTGATTGAGCGGTCGACATGACTTTCAGCGGCAAAATTAATTACAACATCTGGCTTTTCGTCTTTAAATAATTTAGTAATTGCGTCACGATCGCAAATATTGGTTTTTGAAAAAAGGAAATTAGGATTTTTTTGCGCTTCTGCGAGAGTTGAAAGATTACCAGCATAAGTCAAGCAGTCAACGCAGATAATGCGATAATCTGGATATTTATTTAGCATATAATAGATGAAGTTTGAGCCAATAAAGCCCGCTCCACCAGTTACTACGATTGTTTTTGTTGCCATACTTCCCTCTTAAAATGTTATGTTACTATCTTTCAATGTTGGGTGTTTTTGATCTTTATCACTGAGAAGATAATCGCAGTCAATGGTTGGCCATTCAATGTTGACGTCTGCATCATTGTACATAATGCCGCCTTCATCTTCTGGATGATAGAAATCGTCGCATTTATAAGCAAATTCAGCCTCGTCGCTCAATACAAGAAAACCATGCGCAAAGCCACGCGGGATCATGAGTTGTTTTTTATTCTCACCGGAAAGGGTGACACCAACCCATTTGCCATAAGTAGCACTATCTTTACGTAGATCAACCGCTACATCAAATACCTCACCACTCAAGACACGTACGAGCTTAGCTTGTGGGTGATTTTTTTGAAAATGTAAGCCGCGAAGAACACCTTTGCGAGATTTAGATTGATTATCTTGAACAAAGTTATAATCTAGACCATTAGCTTTGAAGATTTCGGCATTATAAGTCTCCATGAAATAGCCACGGCTATCGCCAAAGAGTTTTGGCTCAATAATATAAACATCCTCAATATCGGTTTTAGCAAACGTAAAGTTATCCATTATTCCTTAATTTTCCCTTCTGCTACCTTTAATAAGTGCTGGCCATATGAAGATTTGCCATATTTCTTTGCGGCTTCAAGAAGTTGTTCTTTAGAAATCCAGTTATTGAAGTAGGCAGTTTCTTCTGGGGCGGAAATCTGGATACCTTGGCGTTTCTGAAGAACGCGGACGAAGTCGGAAGCGTCAAATAATGAGTCTACTGTACCGGTATCAAGCCAGGCATAGCCGCGACCAAATAACTGAACATCAAGTAATCCATCATTGAGATACATTTCGTTAAGGGTAGTTATTTCGAGTTCGCCACGGGCAGATGGTTTAACTTTAGCGGCACGCTTAGAAACGCCGGCTGGGTAGAAATAAAGCCCAGTAACTGCATAATTGCTCTTTGGTTCTGCTGGTTTTTCCTCAATAGAAATAGCTTTCCAGTTCTCGTCGAATTCAACAACGCCGAAGCGTTCTGGATCGGTAACATAATAGCCAAATACGGTTGCGCGACCGTTTTCGGCGTCTTTAGCGGCCGCACGGAGGGAGTCGTCGAGGCCATTGCCATAGAAGATATTATCACCAAGAATCATTGCACAAGCTTCGTCGCCAATGAATTCTTCACCAAGCGTAAAGGCCTGAGCGAGTCCATCTGGCGATGGCTGAACTTTGTAAGATAGTTTAATGCCCATAGCGGAACCGTCACCCAAAAGTCTTTCAAAATTTGGCAGATCGGTAGGCGTGGAAATAATCAGAATGTCTCTGATGCCAGCCATCATTAAGGTATTTAATGGATAATAGATCATTGGCTTGTCATAAATCGGCATCATTTGCTTAGATGTGGCCAAAGTTAATGGATATAGTCGCGTGCCAGAGCCGCCAGCTAATACAATTCCCTTCATATATAACTCCCTACTTTTTTCTTACTTTTATTATATCAACAGATAAGACTTTTAACTATATTTGGTCTTAATGAAGTTAAGCGTATCGCGCATTGCGTCATCAATCGATAATTGAGCATGCCACCCTAATTCATGATTTGCTTTATTCGTATTTGCCCACAATTCAGCCAAATCGCCAGCGCGACGATCTGTAATTTCATACGATAACGGCTCTCCGCTAGCTTTCTCGAAAGCTTTAATCATTTCCATTACGGAATTAGGTTCACCGGTACCTAGATTATAAATAGAGACGCCATTAGACATCCTATTGAGTGCCGCTAGGTGTCCTTTGGCGAGATCTACCACATGGATATAATCACGACGGCAAGTGCCATCAGCGGTTGGATAATCATTACCATAAACAGATAAATGATCCCGTTCGCCGCGAGCAACTTGCATAATAATCGGCATTAGATTATTCGGAATACCATTTGGATTCTCGCCAAGTAGACCAGATGGATGAGCTCCAATTGGATTAAAATAACGCAGAATAGTTACCTGATATTCTGGATCGGAAACACTGAGGTCTTTTAAGATTTCCTCAATAAAGTACTTAGTGCGACCATATGGATTAGTAAGCTTAATACCAGTTTGCATATCTTCTCGGCATTCGGGCGTTTCTTGTTCACCATAAACAGTGGCGGAGCTAGAGAAAATAATATTCTTAACACCAGTATCACGCATACATTTGAGCATATTTACGGTACCCGTAATATTGTTTTCGTAATAAGTAAGCGGCTTCTCGACAGACTCACCAACAGCTTTAAGACCAGCAAAATGTATAACAACATCATAATGAGTGTTTCGAAAAACTTGTGCCATGGCTGCATAGTCGAGCATGTCAACTTGATAAAATTTAGGCTTAACACCCGTAATCTGTTTAATGTCGTCGAGAACTCCAATTTTACTATTAAACAAGTTGTCTAAGATTTCGACTTCGTAGCCGGAGTTGATTAATTCGACGACAGTATGCGAACCGATATATCCCGTACCCCCCGTTACTAAAATCTTCCCATTCATATCTATAATTATACCGTTTTGCTATAATCTAAACAAATGAAGGTGGCAATTGTTTGTGACTGGTTAACGACGATCGGCGGAGCCGAGAAGGTGCTTTTGGCGGTTCATGAAATGTATCCGGATGCACCAATTTATACCTCGCAATATGATCCAAAAGGCATCGATTGGTTCTTAGATGCTGATGTGCGTACGGGTAGTTTACAGAAGATACCGACCAAATTACGACGACTAATTCCAATGTTGCGTCAAAAATACTTCGATAAATTAGATTTATCTGAATATGATTTAGTGATATCCGTTACTGGTGCAGAAGCTAAATCCGTTAAATGCGGGCCAAAAACAACACATATCTGTTATTGCCATGTACCAACACAGTATTATTGGGAAATGTACGATGATTATGTAAAAAATCCTGGTTTTGGATTATTGAACCCACTTGTAAGAGTTGGCTTTAAAGCTTTCGTAAAACCTCTTAAAAAAGCAGATTATGCGGCAGCACAAAGGCCTGATTATTTTGTAACTATCTCAACATATGCAGCTAAGATGATAGAAAAATATTACAATCGCGAAGCAACCGTAATTGCTCCTCCGGTTGAAACGGATAAGTTTCCTGTTGTAAAAAATACAACAAAAAATGGGTTTGTAAACTTCTCACGTCAGGTATCCTGGAAACGCCAAGATTTAGCAATTAAGGCCTGTCTGAAAGCACATAAGAAACTAACTCTAATTGGTGACGGACCAGAACATAAAAATCTTGTAAAAGCTGCAGATGGGTCAGAATTAATTACGTTTCTGCCGTTTATGGAAACTGCCGAATTAGCAAAAACACTCGCTACAGCGGAAGGATTTATTTTCCCTAGCATGGAGCCGTTCGGAATTGCGCCAGTAGAGGCTCTTTCTGGTGGATGTCCAGTAATAGCATATGCGCAAGGTGGCGCTATTGATTATATTCAGACTGGAAAGAATGGAATACTATTTGAGGATCAAACCGTAGAATCTCTTGTGGAAGCTATTAAAAAGTTCGATAAAATGAAATTTGACAGTAAGGAAATCGCAAAAAGTGCCGAAGAATTTGATGTAAAAACCTTTAAGAAAAAATTACAGAAGTTTATAGATGAAAAAGTCGCTAAGTAATACAGAAAGTCTTCTACTCTTTTTGTTACCGATTGTAGTGTTTTTTTCTTATTATCCATTGATTAAGCTAGGTGAAAACGATTCGATGCATTTCGAGCTATCACTACCGATTATTTGGCTGGCGGTTTTTGGGGTAGTAAGTCTCTGTCGAATGCCGGCAATTATCAAGAAATATGGTTGGCTTAAAACAGCTATTATCAGCGCATTTCCAGTTTATGCCACAATATCGATTCTCTGGAGCGAGAATAAACTAAGGGGGATTTTGACGGCTGGTATCTTATGGCTGATAGTTTTTAGTGTCGTTAATATAGTTAACCATAAAATTGATAAAGCATATTTAAAGAAGCTACTAAAAGTGTATTTAATTTCCGCAGGGGCCGTGGCGGGATTTTGTATTTTACAGTGTTTCTTGGATGTTTGGGGCGTCTCGCGTGATTACACCCTACTCTGCCCGGGCTGTGTTTATTCTACGCTTGGTTTTCCACATCCAAATGGGCTAGCAATTGAGCCGCAATTTATGGGTAATCTATTAATAGCACCTTCACTTATCGCATTATGGTTATTTTATAATGCAATAAAATCCAAAAAAGACAAGCGAACAATGTTCGGTTATGGCTTATTGAGTTTTTATCTAATTATGTCATTATATATATGCTTCTCGAGGGGAGCCTTATATGCATTCGGTGTTGCTGGGATTGTTTTTGGCATAATGTTATTAGTACGAGAACGAAAATTTTTGCCATTATGGCTGCTTGCGCCAACAATCATGGGATGTTTAGCCGGCTTATTAGTGCAGGGTTTACTCGCAGAAATCTCACCCACGGCAGAAAATTTTGCGCAAGGAATACAGCGATCAATTCATCAAGTAACGATGGGTAAAATAGATATTCGCGAAAAAGTAGATCAGAGCGATAATCAGGCCGATTTTACTGGCTACATCGAAGAGTCAACCGATATCCGATTAAATATTAATGATATAGCACTAAAAACTTGGCGCGAAAAGAATGTTTTGGTTGGTGTAGGAATTGGCGGAGCCGGAACGGCGATGAGCGCCGATATGAATGGGAATAAAAAAGAGATTATCCAAAATGAATATATAAATATACTGACTGAGCTCGGAATTATAGGAACTGTAATTCTTTTAATTACAGCAGGCTATATTGATAAAAATGCAGGAAATCCAGCAATGTTATGAACTGCAAGTTGAGTGGCGTATTGAATTGGGCTCGGTGGCTTATACTGACTGCGGAAATAAAACCAGGGATAG
>JAEEGL012778341.1_pt1 | contig 24684 bp, 23 predicted proteins | sample 9134231 | NCBI WGS metagenome assembly JAEEGL01 (sample SAMN16246548, study PRJNA631951) | gut metagenome | biome: gut microbiome; feature: rumen; material: fiber-attached | host: Bos | place: Iran: Karaj | collected 2018-10
CCTACAGGCTTCAAGTGCCTCGACAGATTGTATCCGCCCACGGGTTTAATATCTATATATTTTCTGACATTGATGAAATTCAAGAGATAAGAAGCTGAAGAAGCAACGATAGAAACCAGTCCGTACAAGGCGTAGTCCTCGGGTGTATGAATAAGGACGAACATAAGAACCATAGCAATTACCTTGAATATTACGGATCTGATTGTGATATATGTATACTGTTCCAGTGCTTTGTACAACCATTCCATACCCAATGAGTTCAACAGAATAGTAGCCGATATAATCACGTATAACGTCTTTTCATCCTTTAAAACTGGAAAGAAAAGTACGGCAAAAATCAAAAGCGCATACATTGCTAACGACATAATAAGATTAATCATTAGCAACTCATGCGCAGTCCTGGTCAGTTCTTCTCGATTATCTCTGACTCTCGCACAAGCTTTTACTCTGTATGTCGGTATCCCAAGTTGGGCAAAAAGATTAAAAAATGCAACGAAAGCCACTGCAGTAGATACCTTACCTGTTCCCGCAGGCGTCAACACTCTCGATGCATAAGGAAATGTAATAATCGGAAAGATTATATTTGACACTGTCAAAACAGCATTCATTATGAAATTGATTTTTAAAGACTTCTGTTTTGCCTGCATATCTTATCCGTTGACCAATCATAACACTTTTCAATCAGTCTTGTATTTTCTGAAATATAGTATAAATTATAACACCCTTATATCAGAAAGTATGCAACTTTCTGAAATATAGGTACTGTTTTGTATTCCCTATTTCAATTTCTTAATTATCATTGTAACAATTGCTTGCATAGTGGTATATTAGACTTGTAACAGATACTGTGGCTTTACAACCTGGAAAGGATCTCAAATGAAACCTATCAAAATTGCTTTTTTTGATGCAAAAGAATATGATAAAAGCTCTTTCATGAATTCAAACCTGAATAATGAATATGAAATAAAATATTATGAAACAAGACTCTCAGAAGATACATGTCTGCTTGCCGAGGGATGTGATGCAGTCTGTATATTCGTAAATGATGATGTGAATTCGAATATTATTGATAAGCTCTATGGGATGGGAGTCCGATTAATCGCTCTAAGATGTGCAGGGTACAACAATGTCGATATCGAGTATGCTTACGGAAAGATACACGTGGTAAGAGTCCCAGCATATTCACCCTATGCCGTAGCCGAACATGCTATGGCACTCTTACTGACTTCGATTCGAAGAATTCATAAGGCATATATCAGAACCAAAGACTTTAACTTCAGCCTAAACAGTCTTACCGGCTTTGATCTTCACGGAAAGACCGTAGGTGTAATCGGTACGGGAAAAATCGGAAGAATATTCATAGATATCTGCCGCGGATTCGGAATGAATGTAATCGCATACGATAAATTCCCTGCAACAAATACAGATATAGAATATGTTTCATTGGATGAAATATGGAAAAGAAGCGATATTATATCCCTTCACTGTCCTTTGACCGAAGAAAATCGCCATATGATAAATTCCGATACTATAGAAAAGATGAAGAAAGGCATCGTAATTATCAATACCTCCAGAGGAGCATTGATTGATTCCGAAGCCTTGGTAGAAGGAATTAAAGCCCGTAAGGTCGGCGCCGCATGCTTAGATGTATACGAAGAGGAATCAAACGTATTCTTCCACGATTATTCCAATCACATCGTTAACGATGATACTTTAGCAAGATTAATATCCATGCCCAACGTAATAGTGACTTCACATCAGGCCTTTCTCACCAACGAAGCCCTCACTAACATCGCTGATACAACATTGAACAATGTCCGTGAGTTTTTCAAAAAAGATACCTGTTCAAATGAGATATGCTATAAATGCGCTAATTTATCGAATTGTAACCAGGCGCATGAGAAAAAATGTTTTTGATTCAGGCTTAACTAGATCTCAATGTCTAATACTACTTTACATATAAAAATCACCCGTTTTCAAGCCAAAATACTCTAATACATTGTTAAATAATATGTCATTTCTTCCTTCTAAGAAGTTTGTATTGGATATTGCAATCTCTTGCTCGTTCTCAGTTTGCACTAAGGCAACCTCATTATTCGGAGCCCATACAACAGGTGTCCCGCTCATTACTCCCCAACACTTTAACCAAATATCATTATTTAATGATAATTATATAATCACTTCTTGATTCAGGGCTTCAGGCATCAAACAATGAAGCGGATACAAAACTCCACCCACCCCTGTAGCAAATAACAACTGCGAGGGTCTTTTTTCTTTTCTCCACTGATCGAATCAATGATTATATGGAAAAAATCCACTATTATTTTATCTCATCAAATGTACTCTTCTCGCGCTAACAGCATTATGGTGTTTTAAATATGAATCTACTAAAATTCTAAGCCAATTGCGCGGAAGAATCACATCATCAGTTGTAACTATAATTGCATCAGGATACTGGTGTTTGGAAATCTTATAAATCATTGCTATTGATAAATGATTTAAATCATAATAACTGCAATGTGATAAAGCTACAAAAATGTTTTTTCACTACTTCATCTAATACACTTATTCATCATTATACCAAAAACTTTTCCACAAAATTCTTTTATAAAAATATAGTTCACAATGACTGTAATAAGAGACATACAGCAAAAGACCATTATCCCTATAGATATAAACTGTATCCATGACTCTATTTGAATTTTCAGAGCATATGTAAATAAACAATATATTAAACAACCAGGAATAAGATTACATAAATAGTTCTTCAATAAGATGTTAATCCGAATATTTAATATATTGTGTTTTATATATATAATGTTTGCCAAAGTATTAAATACAAAAGCAATTAAGGTTCCAATTGCAACACCTTCTATACCAATAACTAATACCATTGCTATTGAAATACCTATATTCAATAAAGCTTCCATAATTGAAATCCATTTTGTTTGCTTAATATGTCCTGCGGCCATAATAATATTATGATATGTAAGACTCATGCAGTATGTCATTTCTGCGTAGCATAACAAAACCGCAAATGTAGGATGATAATATGACACATCTTTTACATTTCTCGTATATAAATTTATAAAGGGAGATATTAAAATCATCATCGTAAAGAATAATATCCCAGATAGCATCTTAGACATTAGATCATATACTAGAATATCTTGAACCATATCTTCACTATCATTCTCAGCTATCATATGACCAAATATAGCCTCTGTATTTCCGAGAATACTTGAAACGACCGACGTTATGCTATGCACAACATAACGATGGACAGCATATATCGAAGCCCAAACAGGAGAAAGAAACAATGTAATAACCATAGTATCTGTGCTAGTATGTATATAAAAAGCAATGCTTTTGGCTAAAGCCGCATATCTTTGACTAATAACAGTGAAATCTGGATTTACTTTTTGACCTATTGTATACCTTCGTTTTACTATGAATTGTAATAATATAGGTCTTATAGCTAATATGAGCCCAGAAATCAACTTAACAGTATGTATCGTAGCTCCACTATTTATCAACAATACTGATATTATTGAACTTATAAAAGTACACGTGGTGGATAAAAAAGTGTTAATATAAGATCTATTGTCTGCAAATAGCAACAATTGATTTGTAATTCCAAACATATACTCCAACACAGCGCTTAATCCAATAATCAAAACCATAAATGCGGTATCGAAATATGTAAATGCAGATTTAAACACAATATCATATATAAATGCTAGCAATACAATATAAAAAAATAAGCCAATTGCAAATTTGCGAAAATATAGTTGGCTTGTTTTATATACTTTACTAATTTCATCAACATTTTTTTGGGCAACTGGTTTATAAAATGCAACTCTACTTGCACTCGATACCCCACCTTGTATTAAAGATGTTATACTAATAAATTGAATAATAGCTGCAACAGTACCATTAGCCGCTGATCCATACGCTCCGATAATTAACCTTGGAACGATAAGACCACAAATAAGTGCAATTATTTGTTGAAAAAAAGATGCTGTGCTGTTGAATAAAAAAAGACGATTTCTATCTTTTAGCAAGGTAATACTCCTTCAAATCTCTATAATTTTATATATAAAAAGACACTAGTGGAATATATCAAATTTAATGTAATTAATGAATTACCTGTTTTTCTCCTTATGAATTATTAATTTCATCAGATTTATTTAGTAGTTCGAACCATTTCTCAACAACCGATTGTGTAGAATAACAGTCGGATTTAATTATGCAATTCTTCACCATCAATTTGTATTTATCCTCATCTAGAAAAAGGCTTTTCTTCATCACAGCATCGAAATTATTGTACTCATCACCTAAATCAAAGATAAAGCCCGTTTCTTCATCTTGAATTATTTCCGTTGGTCCATCTGAGTTTGAAACAATACTAATAACACCCGCCGCCAAAGCTTCTAATAAAACAATTCCAAAGGGTTCTTCTTTCGACGGGAGAATTAAAAAATCATAATTGCATAGTTCCACTTTAATCTGATCTTTCTCAATCCAAGAAATATAATCTATTCGAGTATCATGTATTTTTGCTGCAATAACATCATTTTTGCACTCTCCATTTCCAATAAAACACATAGATAGTTCAGCATCTAGATTATTCTTCAACCATTCTAATATTAATGATATATTCTTTCTTTTGCTAAGAACACCCAAAAAAACATATCGATGATGATTCACATGTTTTTCTGATTTTTTTTTATATTGTTCAACCAAAATTGAATGATTTACAACTTGTGTATTACTAATAAATGATTTCAATCCTTTTTCTGTTTTATTGGATATACACGCAGCGTTCTTCATTGTCCTTTGCAGTATCTCTATATATTTTTCCTTATTACGATAAGTGTCTGGGACACAATAGTTCTCATCATTTTTTTCTCCCCAATGTTGATAAGATGTAAAATATATCGTATTATTATTCATAAAAATGCGAGCATACCTATTTAACAATTTATCATACGGTGCAATTCCAACTATCATCAACTGATTCTTTAAAAAGTGAAATTTTATTTTTGCATATATATGTTTAAATATATTTTTAGCAGCGTATATTAAATTAGTATTTTTAAGATCAATAAGAAAATTATAAATAATATTTTTATTGGATAAAATAATATACTCCTGAATATCGAAACCATATTGATATGCTTTATCATATAATGCTAAAAAATGCGATTTATCAAGATATTGGTGGCAAATATATAGTTTTCTCATTTTTATTATGGGCTTTTAAAACTTTTTTATACCCATTCACTCCCCCTTTTTTTAATAATCACAATCTGCTATTTTCAAAAATTTCTCTGAATCATTAGTTAAATTATTGTTCTTATCCCTTCAAAATAATACTTTACATAATTAAAATAGTTTTTATTTCTTAATACTCCTTTAGTAATAGCCTTTGCATTTAAATATGCATATGCAAAAATCCTTCGTATAACATTATTATCATTGCGTCGAGAAAAAATAATTCTATTGCGTTCAATGTAGTATTCACCCAAACCCTTTACTCTATCAATAGATGCAGAGCCTTTATGCTCTACATGATTATTTAGTGTACATAGGCATTTTTTTTTCCTTTTTAACGCACTCATACACCACTCTGTTTCTTCCCAAAATAAAAAATAGTTTTCTGGCAAGTAACCAAGTTCATTAATAATATTACTTCTAAAAAACAAACATGCACCACCAACATAATCGCACTCAACAACCTCTTTTTTTTCTACATACTCCATACCCTGATTTATTCCAGTATTTTTCATAAACCAGAGATTTACTTTTCCACCAGTATATTGAATTATATTAGTACCATAATACAAAATTGCTGGTCCTACAAAATAAACATTCCTATCCTCTTCCAAAATTCTAATACTGTCTTTGTAAAAATTTCTATTAACAATTACATCATTATTTAGAATGCAGATATAATCTGCGCCATTATTAAGAGCATATGTGATTCCGATATTATTCCCGCCAGCGTATCCTTTATTACTATTCGATATCAATAGAACCGCTTCTAAATTGTTCTTTAAATACTCCTTAATTGTATTTACACTTTTTATATCTGATGCGTTATCCACAAGAATAATATTAACATCAATCTCTTTAGAATTTTCTATAACCTCTTTCAAACTATCCAAACACTCAATAGTATCCTCTTCATTATTATAATTTAGTACAATAATAAATAGTTTCATAGCCTCACTCTCTATACTTTCTAATTCATTTCTCTCAAAAACAATAGTTGAACCTAACTCAATAAAATGGACACCAGAAGTGCGATTTTACGCTACAACCTCATGAATTGCAATCGGCATCTTATAACCAAAACTACCATTAGCCCTCTAGTTGTTATTCTAGAACTCCATATATGCTAAAATTCTATCTTAAGCCCTCTGCGCTGTAGAAGTAATCTATGTAATCTTTCTTATATTTTCTGAAATAATTATTCCCTTTTATCTCATCAATTATGATTTTTTAACCGGCATATTATTAATCTCATGATCTACATAGAGTGCAAATGCTAGATAAACAGGGTACGAAATAGCTCTAAATGTGTCCGTTACAATCAATGTAAAAGATGTTAGAATAATATAGACTGAAAACGTAATAAAGAATGAATATTTATTTTTATTTGTTTTATATGCCTTTTTTCCTATCTTAATGCTTCTAACAACAGGTATTAAATAAAAAAATATAGTTCCCATCCCAATCTCAGCAAGAAGGCCAAATATCCCAACATCACTATAATAAAAACTATATGGAACGATTTGTTTATATTCCACCATAGGATAAAATTGGTAGTTTGTGAACCCATTACCAAAGATTGGATTATTTATGAAACATTCTAAATAATACTTTATTTCCTCAACTCTAATTTTTTTTCCATATGATTCAGCACTGAGATCCGAAAAACTAAACATAAATCTGCCTATTGCTCCGCTATATGTCAATATTGAAATAAATACTAAAACTAAAATTGCAGCTCCTATTTTTGCAGAGAACTTTTTTGAGTTTAAGAATAAATTAAATGCAACGCACAATAAAACTATGGCTAATAAGGATCTCGTCTGCTGAACAAATACCAAACAAAAAAGGCCAATAGACACTAAAATCATATGCTTAATCTTTTCCTTCAAGTATGAAGCTTTAAAAATCTTGTCAAAATTATATAATATGGCTATATTTCCAAAGCTTCCAAGCCCTAATCTTATCCCATGCCCCCTTGTTTTTATAGTTGGAATTGCATTTTCGTAAAAAATTAAATGTTTCCCTCCAATCCAAGCAAAAAATTGAATAATCAAAAGTAAATACCATATAGCGCAAATTACATTAATAATGCTGAATAACCCTTTTATTCCCTTGCCTTTTTGAAGACAATAGTAAATTGGTATTGTCCAAATAATATATAGCAAACTAATATGCTGGACAATTGTAACACTAGCAGGCTGTGAAGAGTATTTCACTATAGAAAAAAAACAAAGCATCATCCAATCTATCAACGCAGCAAAACAAAGAATGTTCATCCATCTAATCTTTTGGGGTATATATTTTCCCCTTTTTATGTTTGCAATTAGCCAAATCAACATTCCGGTAATAGATATTAAAAAACACAAACTATTACCCTTGAAAATAGGCCAGTAATCTACCATGTAGAAAAAATGATAATCAAGTAGTATATAAATCGTATAAATTAGAACGATAATAGTTATAAAACTAATTTTATACGATAATACAGTCTTTCTCATCGACACCAATCCTTATAAAGCATACCCTGAGGTTATAAAAATTCATTATTATACATTCTTTACGAATGACTTCATTTCATATTCGTCAACAGCAATGCACAATGCGCTTTCTATGCCTTCAAAGCCTTCAAACGTTTCTGGGCTTGCCAATAATTATTTTCCATGCATCAAACCATCAGCTGTTTTTCTTCATACCTTTACTTTACCAGTTAGAATAGGCGCAACAACCACATTGTCAGAAGCATATAAACTTGCTAGCCATTTAATCATCGATGAAACTTGTATCATTCCTTTATTCACCATGATTGTATTCCTTATTATTTACACTATCTACTACATAAAAAATGATATGCATCATAATGTTTTTTGAGAAGTGATTTTATGCATTCACATGTATCTGTATTTCCATTGTAGTTAAATAGAATGACTGCAACTTTCGACTCATTCTCCATCAGTTTCCTCAATCAAACTTTTCCAATACATCAGCCAATTTGCTCTCCAAAGCTTTTATCGAGAAGTTTCTTTCATAGTAATCTCTGTTCGCTTTATTAAATCTAGCAGGATGATTCTTCTCATAATATCTGATCTTATCTATAAAATCATGAGCATTACAGCAGATAAAGTCCTTCAATTCATCATAGCCTACAAGTGCCTCTTTGGTTCCGAGAATTTCTTTTCCATGCATTAAAGCTTCTGCCGTTTTGACCTTCATTCCTGATCCGGTCCAGATCGGTTCAACAACTACATCTACGTTTCGATAGATTTCCGCAAGGTCATCAACAGTACCAAGAACTTTCACATTACTGTAGTTCTGAACCCATCCATCATCCAGCAGTTTTTCCATCTGAAATCCTGCTATGTTAAATATCACATTACTGTCTGTAAGTTTGCTCATGACATTTTCACAGAACCACTTCGCCGCCTCAACATTAACGCTCCAATTATACGCTCCCACAAAAAGCAGTTGCAGTGGCCCATCTACATTCATTTTTCCTACTGCATCATAAGGGCTGAACTTATCTTCCAGAATGATCGGAATGAATACATCTGTTTTTCTTCCCCAATACCTATATAGAAGATCCGCATCTCGCTGATGAAGCACAATTGGCACATCTGTCAGTTTTGCATCGATTCCTTCCGCTTTTTCTTCCGCATTCCAGATAGGAAACATTCTGAAGTTATGCTCTTTTTTCTTCTTTTTCTCAATGACATCTGCCACAATATCATGGTACCAGGTCACTGTTTTTACATGGCATCTTTTTTTTATCTCACTAATCAACTTACCGGTCTCGGAGCTGCCAAAGAGAACAATATCGTAATGAATTCGATTAATCAAATCTACGATTTTATTAATATCATCATTACTTCTCTGTGTGATATTTCCCTGCAATAAGTTATGAAGTTTGTCTTTTCCTGAAGTGTAGCTCTTCATCCTCATTACAACATTACAGCCCCAATCTGAAGTATCAAGTTCAGATAAGACAATATCCAAATTCTCATATCCAACAAGATTCTTTAATGCTTTTGCTGTTGCCATACGATAGGTATGACCACCATTAATCTCGCCGTTGTAAAGAAGTATCAGATATAAGATTTTCATAATATCCCTCACCATTATTCACTCAGTACACTTACGTATTATAGAATAAAGAGTCTGCGCTGATTTCTTCCAACTATATCTGTCCAATACCTCTTCTGGCCCTTCTACCGGTTCCGAAAGAATCTTATCCAGATCAATAATGTCTGTCTTGTATGGATCAATATAATGAGCTGATTTCTTGTAGATTTCCGGCAAACACGATGTATTAGATATAATGATTGCCGCATTTTCCGCCAACGCTTCCATCGGAGGTATGCCAAAGCCCTCATAAAATGAAGGTAAAACAAAAGCCTTGCAGTTAGCCATCAAACTTCTGATTTCTCCATCATTAATATATCCCGTAAAAACGATATTTTTAGGAAACCGCGCTTCATCAAAGCCTTTACTATAACTATTGTTGCCGGATACAACAAATGTATCTTCTGGATTTTGAATGGCTGCAGCTACAATCCATTGTAAATTCTTATGCGGCACGCGGCTTCCTAAGGAGAAATAGAACTTCTTTAATTTCAGATTATACTTCTCCAGAATCTTATTATCGTAGGGTGTTCTTTCCATATGTTGCCATGCATTCCCTACAACCGCAATTTTCTCCGGATTAACATGATACAGCCTTACAATATCACTCTTCGAAAACTCACTTACAGTGATCACCGCAATACTGTTTTTTATAGCATTCCTTCTTTGGATCATCTTTAATGGCTTTTTAATGCACTTGCCAACAAAGCCACTATAAGCAGTTGATACCAGTTCTGGAATACAATCATGGACACAAGTAATTCCTTTTACTCCAAACGGAAAGGCCTGTGTCAAATCTACCAGCAACGCATCATTCTTTTTTACATACTCTGGAAGTGAAGTGTTTTTCCACTTCAAAATGGGCTGGCTTCCATATTTGATAGTTTTAATATTAGTATAACTTGGGGTTTGTTTAACATATTCATGTGCAAGAAGTTCAACATCTTGTCCATCAATTAAAGGATCCATCTCTGCTAAAATTTCAGATGCAAAACGGTTTACACCCGCAAAGGTATCGAAGGATAAAAAATCCCCATTAATTACAATTTTTTTCATATTTTGTCTTCTATTATTTTATGATACAGACTATCTTTCTCCTGAAATGCCTCATCTTTAAGTTTATACGATAATTTATGCACAGATGTTAACTCCAACATATGCTTTGTCATATTCTCATCGTATATATTATTGATATGATCAAGCATCCAATGACTATAGTCGCTATTAGCATATGGCATACTTGCTAATGCGTCTGCGTGTTCATTAAATACTATGGTTAAAAAAATGTAAGTAAATAAATACTCCATCACATGAGTTTCCGTCCTCCAATACTCAAATGTCATATTTCTTGTTTCTCGCATTACTTCTTTATGAGGCTTACTATGAAGAAGCCAATTACTTATTAGCGCTGCATTTTGCATCAATCCAAATGCATCTTGGTATGCAAATAATTCACTACGAACTATATATTCCGGTAATTTCCCGGTAAGATATACGGTTGAATCAATCCAAGTCCCGCCAAAATGTTCTAACAATGAAAAGCGAAGAAGATCCGAATACGCTGCTGTCGATATATCTCCTTTACTATATTTCTCTTCTATATAACTTGGAAATTTAATATAATGATTAATGTTTTTTTCTGTTAGAACAATAACCTCTGTCTCCGCATTATGCTTAACAGATTCTATACATTTTTTCACGAGTTCTGGAGCCTGATCAATACCTTGTTTCCAAAAAATCCAAATAGGATTATCTACCTCAACTGACGCAAACTCTAAACCGACTGGATCAATAGATGCTGTCTTTAAATACTTTTTCTTAAGTATATTAGCAACTTTAGCATAGTAAAGTATCTTTTTATTCTCATAATCCTTAACTATATGTATTGGGCACGTCATGAAAAGAGCTCTTAAAAAACCATACTTCCATCCATATCGTTTGATATAATCATTGGTTCCGATATTCTTATATCCAGCCATCTACACCTCTCTTTTTCACTTTTTCCTATACTTCCATGCCAATTCAAAAATCTTAATATCATACACCAAATATCTCTTCGCCAATCTCTTGGGATCTTGAAAAATCCTATATACCCATTCAAATCCTATGTCCGACATCCACTTTGGTGCACGTTTAATTATTCCGGCTTCAAAATCAAGACTTGCGCCAAGTCCTAATGAAACTGGAACTCCAAGTTCATCTTTGTGTTTTAGAATGAACAATTCCTGCTTAGGACATCCCAATCCTACAATAAGAATATGTGGTTTCACATCTATTATCTGGTTTTTTATCTTTTCTAACTCCGTTTCATCTTTCTCAAACCCATAAGGAGGAGAATACGTACCTACAACCTGAAGACCAGGGAATCTCCCCTCAAGATTCTTAGCAGCCTTAGCTGCTACCCCTTCTGCGGCACCAAGGAAATACATACGATATCCTTTTTTTGAAGCCAACTGACACAATCTCGGGAATAGATCAGAACCACTTATCTTTTCTTTTATTGGAGTGCCATACCATCTTGAAATCCATATGAGAGGCTTTCCATCTGTAAGAATAAGATCAGCGTTTTTATAGACTTCCGTAAGAGGTCCGCCACGTTCAAGTTGAACAATATGATCAACATTAGGTGTAACTACATAGGCGTTGTGCTTTTCCTGTATTAATTCATCTATCCTATTCAGCGCCTCTTTCATAGTGAGATTATCAATCTCTGTATTAATGAATTTAATTCGAGACATAATGCACCATCCTATACTTCCACTCCCAATCGAGATGTTCAAAACCTTCCTCAGTCAGCTAATCGCCTATCTGAACCTAAATAATATGAACTTCCATGATTTCTCTAATAGCATACCCCATATCAACTTTTATAATCGCTACATACCCTCGATGTACTTCCTTAATCACATCATCGAGAATCTGCTCGCTCTTTTTCCGTAAAAACACGATTAACTCTTAAATTTACGCAAAAAGAAAGGCAGTCAATACGATGAACTTTCATTACAGAAATCAATAATTCTCTGCCTTTAACTGGAAATAATCTCTCGGATGATTACATACCGGACATACTTCCGGCGCTTCTTTACCGATAATGATATGTCCGCAGTTTGAGCATTGCCATACGCAATCTCCATCACGCGAGAATACAAGTTTATCTTCGATATTCTTGAGAAGCTTTCTATATCTCTCTTCATGTTCTTTTTCGATAGCAGCTACACCCTCGAATAGTTCAGCTATCTCATCAAAGCCCTCTTCTCTTGCCTTCTTGGCAAATGAAGGATACATTTCCTTCCACTCATATGCTTCTCCGTCAGCTGCCGCCTCGAGACAGTCTAATGTAGTTCCGATTCCTGATAATATCTTGTACCAAATCTCTGCATGCTCTTTTTCATTAGCTTCTGTCTCTGCAAATATATTAGATATCTGTACAAAGCCTTCTTTCTTTGCTTTGGAAGCAAAAAATGTATATTTATTACGAGCTTCAGATTCTCCTGCAAAAGCTGCCAAGAGATTTTTCTCTGTCTCTGTTCCCTTTAAATCCTCTGCTCTGCATCTCCATTTGTTGTCTGCCATTGTTGTGCCCTCCTTAGTGTTCTTATTCAACTACAATGAAACCTAGTAATTTTATGTTGAGTCTTGCGCACTCTTCCAATAAATCGTCAATATCCGAATATCTGTCTTTTTTTCCTGTAAGAATCGCTACCGCTATCTTGCTATCGCTTAATTTTCCAAAAATATTAATCTCTTCCGACAATTCCTTTTCTAGCAAACCTTGAATCTTTTTGTTATATCCACCTTCACTTAGTAAATATAGACATACATTATCTTCTTTGGCATCATCCAATACTCTCTCTATGGTATCGATTGTATAATCAAGTTTTTTCAAAAAACTTTTTTTTCTAATATAAAAGACATTAAGAACAGGAAGCCCTGCATATCTTAAATGTTCTGAGCATGCAACTCTGTCTGATACTGTTGCTTTAATTGCTAAAATAGCAAATGAAAGAATAATGCCACCAATTAATCCAGCAAGCGCGTATAATGCCACATTCTTCTTTAATCCTCTCTTAACATCAAGTTTTAATGTTAACTCGTTCTTTTCCTTATAGTTGTCAATACTAGTCTGAATCGTATTGAGTTTCGTTAAGTAATCGGAAATATTAGACTTATAATTCTTTAGGTTATTGTTATTGGTGTTTTGAGTATTTGCTATAGCGTTGTCTATTTTTGTATAATAGGACTCTGACACAAGGTTCAATGTAAAATCTCCCTGTGCTGAAGATATCTTGCCCTTATGTATATCAACACATCTTTTTACTTCTTCAAGAATATCTTTTGCTTTTGTTTCATCATAATGGTTAACTGTTATTGTCAGATTATTTCCAGAAACAGTGGTTGTAATTATCTCCCTAAATCCCTCTGTCTCCAAATCATCTCTTTTAGAGGCAATATCTTCCTTTAATCCGCCATCATTTATGTAAGATACAAAAGCATTTAACACATTACCGGGATTTGCAGCATCCTGGACCACATAAGAACAATAAGCCACTTTAACATTGCTAGGATCTATCTTCATAAGAATTGAATTATCAATATAATTCTGTAAATTATCTCTTTGTTCCTCAGCAATAGCTAAAGCTTCTTTGGTAGAGTTTAAAGCATCCTCATAATTGCGAAGTTGAGTTACATATTCACTCTCGCCTTCGGTTTGCACGCTTGAAATCTGAGTTTCCATTTCTTTTTGTCTGGACAATTCTTTTTTATGATTGTAATATCCAAACGAAGCGCCCAAAATAATCGAAAGAAAAATAATGATTATACACATTATCTTTTCACGCCACATGTCTTTAACTATTAAAACAAAATTGATACTTCGATTTTTCATTTTCTTTTCCTTCTGTCAACACTTTTGCCATAATCATCAATGTAAATGGATTATAACTGATATCCTGCAAATGATGTGCTATCATGCAATTAATCGATATTAATATTATCGCATACATTAAATACACGTCTTCTCCATTTTTATGTGCACTGTAAGCATATACCGCAAGAAAAATGAGGAGGAGTGTTAATCCCGACATCACCAATACATATACATAAGAGCAATCTATAAAATTGTAATTATCGCCATTGGGAGCTGTGTTCCCTCCTGCGCCATGCATCGTTATTTTTGTGCCAAACAATCCAAACCCAGTTTCACTTAATGTTTTTTGACCGATGTTTAATCTTCCGCTTATAAATTCATTAAAATCCGTCATCCATTTTGTAGAATCACTGTAGTTAATAGTGAACAAATACATAAATACACAACATGATGTCATTGAAATCATTGCTATATTTTTCCATATACAGTTGTTTGTCTTAACTAGGTATTTAGCTTTTGTTCCTTTTTGTATTCCAATTAAATTCCCAATAGCAAATAAAATTATGGTTAACACAGAAGTTATAAAATCAAGATCTCCTCTTGTGTACTTATACGTCAATGCAGTAACTATTATTGCTAGAAGATAATCGTACCATTTCAATTTCTCGCTTCTTACATAAAAGTATGCAAGAATCAGAAAGAAAACATGTGCAGCAAAATCTGTACAATATACTATTCCAAAAGAGTTTCTGAATAGTTTTTCATCAGGTACATAATACTTTAGATTTATAATAACTCCCATTAACGAGCATATGAAGGCAAATGCTACTATGCTGCCTACTACTATGATATATACTCGAAGAATATTCTTGAAATCTATCCCTTTAGCAGCAACCACAAGCAAGAGTAAAACAATCATTATACTCGAACCTGTCTTAAAAAAATCCATCACTGTGCATATTCCCACAACACCTATTGCAACAATCTCTCCGAGCGAAAAAGAATCATATAGCAGTATCTTGGTTACTGCACAGACAAGTACTATCACCAAAGCAATCTTTTGCAATAGAGGAAATTGTGGAAACATCGTCGAATTCCAAGTTGTTACAACCAGTCTGGCTATAAATGCTGTGAAGAATAGTGCTTCGGGTGATGCAATTTTTTTTATTTCTTTTATCTTTTTTTCCATTGTCTGATAATTATTTAATCAGTTTTCTATATAATCCAATGAAGTTGAACCCGGTTTTTCTCATCATACGAATTCTTTTTACTTCGTTTGTGTATTGATAAATCTTAGGATAGTTATTCTTTATCCAGTAATCTAATTCGAGCATATTCTTTTTAGCCAACGGCGTATCATCTCGAAGAAGGATTCCTGTAAAAGATCTACTTGTTATTCGATTAACTCTATCCATATAGATATCTATTTTCTTGATATCATTAGGACTCGCCTGTATGTACGAATCTGCAATCTCAATACATTGCTTAGTAATTTCTATCGCATCATTGCAATATTTTTTTAAACCATTATCGCTGACACTCTGATTCTCATTGCCCAGGCTATATCGGTAGATGGTCTTGGGGTACCGACTTATCGTATCGGAATAGTACACAGTTTTTATTACATATTCATTATCTGTATAAAAGCACCTATCTTTTATCGATACGCCATTATCTTGAAGAATTGAAGTCTTAATACATATATCATGCACTATTACTATATTTGAAACAGGTGACTCTTCTATCGTAGTCGTTTGCTCCGTTACAAGAGGATTGTCATCAACCAGTCGATTATGTTCTTCATCCTCATACACTTCCTTGTAAGGTGAAAGCACAATATCCGAATTGCACTGTTCCAGATAATCTATGAAACCGACTAGGTTTTCTGTATCGAAACTATCATCCCCATCAAGAAGTTTATAATACTTTCCCTTCGCAACTGATATGGTGGTATTAACAGTTGATCCATAACCACCATTTTTTTTACTAATCAACTTGAATGTATCAGGATACTTATTGACATATTCTTCTGCATGTTTTGCAGTCTCATCCGTCGAACCATCATTAACAATGATGACTTCCATTCTACTCATGGTGTTCTCATCCGTAATGAGTGAATCAAGCGTTCGCTTAATATATTTTTCTACATTGTAAGCCGCTACCGATACTGTCAGTATTTTCTCACTGTTCATTGTTATTAATCCTATTTTTCAAAACGGCTTTTTTCCGGATAAATCTCTTGCAAAGTATTGTTTATTATCGCAATTATCTCATCAGCTTTCTTGTCATCTTCTATGTCATCATTGATGCAAACAATTTTGCTCTTTCCACACCTAATATGTTCAGAAGCAGTTTTCGCATCAGTCTCCGATGTCACGCAAAATAGTTTGGAGAAGTTTTTCTTTCTTACTTCGAAATTGCCCATGCATATCTGCCAGTATCTGACTCCCCATTGCGACAGAGCATAGTCTTCTCTAAATCTTGCCGAAATTCCTCTTTCAAGATCAGTGCTCGCACGATTCCACATATCTTCGAAAGTAGCCTTAATGTAAGAATTGGCAGTATGCGGTTCATTAAATCCTACGAACGTGACATAGGGAAGTGCTGTCAATGTCTTGAAAATATCTCTTCCGTTTTTAAGGTCAAGAAATTTTCTTTTATTTGCTTTATATACTTCTTTTTTGTCGAAGTATTTGGATACAAGCATCGTGTTGCTATGAACTATGTTGCATATTCCCTTTCCATTGGAATCGACTTTAATCGGATTGGCAGCAAAGCCTACTGTATCAAGTGGCAAACCGTTTTTAAAAAAATCTTCTGGTTTAACATCGTTCATTAAGAACATGTCGTCATTAAAATACACGAAATGTTCTGAGAGTTCCGGTATCTTGTGTAGTAAGAGTTCCACCGCACAGTTGTTGAATGTTGGAAGATACTTATCATCAAACAACGAATCCTGATTAATCAGTACTATTTTTTCATTAGATGTATCAAGCCAATTAGGACATTGACCCGGAGTCACCAGGAAGATATGATTGACCCAAGGTGTATACTTCTCGACCGCTCTAAACCAATATCTTAAATTATTCCAATCTCTGAATCTCCTGGCCCTGACATCAATATCTTTCTTTTCGCTTTGAAGATACTGATTCTTTTTTGCCTGCCATTCATCATCATTCGTATCTACCCATGTGATGACAAAATCTATAGGGTAGTTTTCTTTTGAATGCATCATGTCTCTCCGTATGTCTACTGCATATCAGTTAATCGATGTAAGCAATTGGACATATTGCTTGGTTATTGTTTCTATATCGTATTCAGGGAACTTGTGTTTTATATTCTCTTTATTCTGAACTTCTTTTATCTTTTTTACCCATTCAGAAACATTCATCGGATCTTCTACATAATACGCTTTTCCCTGTGTCACTTCTTCTATGCTTGTCATTTTCGTAGTTATTACTTTAACTCCAAGTTCCATTGCCTCTACAGGTGGCATTCCAAATCCTTCGAAAACACTGGGGAACAAAAATGCACTGCAGTTAGCATACAAAATATCTCTTTCCTCATCATTGACATATTTTGTATCTACTACTATATCCTCTACTCCTGCTTCAATCACTCTTTGGTTGAATTCTTTTCTGTCTCCTCCGACTCCGCTGACAACAAGTTTATAATCTCTGTTCTCAGATTTTAGAATTTTCATCACCTCAATAAGAGTATCGAGGTTCTTATGAGGAAGCATCGAACTAACTGTATAATAGTACTTGTTATTTTCTATACCATACTTTTTTGCAATCGGTTCGAAATCACTATCATTGTGCAACGTTCCCTCTCTGGCTTTTTCGCTTAGGAATATGGGGTCATATATTAAACTAATCTTTCCTTCAACCTGAGGATAGTTCTTTTTAATATCCTCCATGCTGTACTTCGATATGGTTACAACCGCTCTGCTCTCATCGCACGCCTTTTTCCATTTTCTTTTTACAAAGAACACCTTGTACTTTTTGAAGTAATCCGGGAAATGAAGTGCCTGTAAATCGTGAATTACAGTCACGTAAGGAATGCCACCTTTTTTCTCGCTGAGGCTCTTGGGCTTAGAGTAGACAGGGATAAACATCTCCTCTATTCCAAGACTTCTAGCAAGTTTATCGAGATTCGAGTTTTCCCATGCTATTCTCTTAATTCTTTTTAGGCTTTCCACATTGCAAATATGCAGCTTTATGTTAGAGTATTTTTCATACTCCTTAAGAGCATCTACGATATCCTTACCCACAAAAAGAATATATTCATTTGTATTATCATATATTCCGAATCCGGTCAGTAAATTCCTGACAACAGACTCACTTCCTCCGCAGCATCCCGGTCGGAGCCACAGAAGATCTATTCCTATTTTCATCTTGTTTTTCCTAATTCAGGTATCTATATCGCTCCTCTTCCAAGTAGTACAACCACTACGGTCTTTAGAAGAATCTTAATATCTCTCCATATGGTCCAACCATCGATATACTCCATATCCAGTCGAACTATCTCATCAAAGTCAGATATCTGACTTCTACCGGAAACTTGCCACATACCGGTTATACCCGGCGTAATGCACATACGGCATTTTTGTTCGGGAGTATAGTTCTGATATTCATTTACTGTCGGAGGTCGAGTACCAACCAGTGACATATCGCCTTTTAGCACATTTATGAATTGAGGAAATTCATCTAAGCTACTCTTTCGAAGGAACTTGCCAACCTTAGTAATGCGAGGATCGAACTTCATCTTGAACATAGGTCCTTCAACCTCGTTTTGTTCCAATAATCCCTCTTTTTGTTCTTCCGCATCGGCTACCATCGTTCTGAACTTATAGAGCATAAATGTTCGACCGTTTTTGCCGACTCTCGTCTGTTTGAATATAACAGGTCCCTTCGAATCAGCCTTAATCGCTATGGCAACAATGGGAAACATTATCGCTGTCAGCATCAAGCCGGTTAATGCACCGACGTAATCCAATATCTTTTTTACAAGTATCTGTCTATACGAAAAAACATTTCTTGTGTATTCCGCAGTAGAATACTTGCCGACGCGACCCAAGTTTCTCTTTCCGGTTTCAACAAGGTCGAACGAAGAAATACGTACATTAACGATAACACCCATATTCTGCATGGTGGCTACCCAGTTAACTAGCGTATCCGTGTCCTTGAGTTCCATATTCCAGATGAATACTTCATCCACTTCTTCTCTCATAACATACTCGATCGGCTCATTAAAATCTCTGATTATAGGAATACCATCAATTACATCTTTTTCGCACTCAGAGGATGCATTGTTACCCTTTGAGTCAGTAAGAAGAATACCTACTATCTTTCTGTTCCACTCCTTGTACTTAATTATCCCATCGGTAATCTCATCCACGTTGGAAGGAGAAAGAATCAGTATCATTCGATTACTGTATTTACCTGTTTTATGTATTTTTAATAAATATGCCTTTATGAGCAAGTGAGAAATCCAAGTAAGAATTGTGCCTATGACAAAATAATACCCAAGAATAAGTCTGGAAACATCATGAGAATTGTGAATCATGAACAGAATTACCAAAACAATACCGACAAAAGTTGCTTCCTGCAAAACTATACTTCTAAGTTCCGCGAAATAGCCCCTTCTGAACATCTTATAATTCCAGTCATGCGCAAAGAAAAGAGATATGTATACACCCAGCATTAAAAATAATAGCCAGTTTTGATCAAAAAACGAATCAACTCCAAGTATAACTCCATATCTGATAAGGTACGCAATCACAAGGCTGATAATCACTATTATGACTTCAACCGCAAAAACGAACATTTTTTCCAATCGTTTAACCTTTGCGTACATAAATTGTCAGTTCATTCTCCGATACACACACTTAAAATAATTTTACCATATAACAAGCTAACAAACCACCCCACCGAGCAAAAATACTCATATTTTTGAGCTGATTTTTTTATCATTTTTTTGAATCTTTTTTGAATATCTGCCCACAATCATGCTTCCAAGCAGAAGACATATAAACGGAGAAGTCCTAAAAAGGGGAATGCCTTCATTGAAAAAGATGATTGTACAATATACATACCAAAACAGTGACAATATTAACAATGTATCCGCTTTCTTCGAATTAATTATTCTTTTTATTCCTCTGATACTTTCGACAAGAGGTAAAATAATTGCGCATAATATGAATGTTCCTATAATAGTTCCGTATTCATACAAATATTCTAAAAATGTATTGTGAGGATATACCTTATAGGGTAAATTCAGTAATTTCAACGGACCTTTGTTGCCCTCAACTCCAAGATTCTTAACAGTTAATACAGCCAGAGATATACGTCTTGACGTAAAGGTGTCTACAAGATACATAAATGAGCCCTTTCTAAACACCTTGTAGTCATTTTCATTGATTTCTCCAGAAACCAGTCGATTGACCATGTCGCCAAGTCTGAATAATATCGGATGCTCCCCTCTGATAGTCTTAAGACTCTCCAAATCGGGATATCGACTCAGAACCGCAAAACCTACCAACGAGGCAGCAAGGATGATTAATGCAATAAAAAGGACTATGGCTATATAATAGCCTGACATATTGTATCTCTCAAAAATAATATAAAACATCACCAAGAGTACTAATCCTAACCCTAAGAAAGGATTTCGAACGTTTATTTTCAAGAGAAAGTATGCAACGGGCGCAATAGCCAGAATTGGAAGGAATAACAAAAATACATTCTTGTTTTTCCTGCGTATCATCACAGTAAACAGAGAGATAGCACATACAGCTCCATACCCAACAAATTCGCCAAATCTCGGTGCCGACTTAAATATCCCATAGTAATATGCATTCATAACCCCAAAAGAGTCCGGAGAAAAAACACCTTTCAGACAAATATATATTGTCTCGCAAAATACAGCGATTATGAACAGCAGCGCCCAATTATTGAGTTTTTTCTTATCCAAGATTATGTTGGAATAAGCAAATATAATGAAGATAAAATATGGAATATTTGCACGATCGTAATTGAAGATAATAGTCAATAGTCCGAAAAGGAAAAGAAATCCCATGAACAGACCTGACATTATGTTGGGAATTCGCAGTTTTTTCTCAAGAATCGCATTGGATATTAAGGGAACAACGGCTCCAATAGCTATAGACCTGTATAATTGCCATCTCCACAGATCCCAAGAGTTGATTCTAAGCGGCGAGCAGAGCAAAACGGCCAGACTGATTCCGAAGTACAGAGCAATAACTATCCAATTAATTACTTTTTTAACATTAAAACCCAGACCCAGCAGTACCGATAAGCTAATACAAGCAATGCCTCGCCACATCAGTATCCCATAGTGAGACTCGGCATAATAAAATACACTCTCCGTCATTGCCATCTCAGCAAAACCCTTAAAGATAAGTAGCAATATGAGACCGTATCTTATTATTTCAAATACTTGAACCGATAATTTTTTTTCTTCTGTCTTTATCATATACCGTTGATTCTGTTCAATTAATCTCTACGAATGTATAAAATCACTTGCTGCTACAGTTATATACCTAAGATTACTGTGTAATTAACAAATCTCAATCAGACTGTATAAGCATAAGAGCGCGATTATAGGCTGCTACAGCCGGCATACTGGCATCGAAATCAACACTTACGATTCGACCTTCCGGAAATCTGCGTGAAAGAACAGGATGCAGTCCTCTTCCGCAGGTATGATTGGGAAGACACCCAAAGGGTTGCATAGCCAATACTTTGCGGCAATCATGCAATATATGTGCTGTTGTTTCTGCTCCTATAAGCCAACCATCGCCTACTATGAATCCTGTGGGTATGTATTTTTCAACTTCTGCTTTGAATTCCTTATAACCGTTTAGTGTATAGAATCCATACTTACGCATAGCCTTAATCATTTTATTCTGAAAGTACATCATAAAATTAAGCGCTATTTTTACAGGAAGTTGATTATGTATTCCGAATTCAGCCGACAGATGCGAATCTATATAATAGCACATATACCAGGTTGCTCCGTTAACATGTGCTTCGCAGCCCTGTTCTTCAAGAAACCTAATCATATCTTTATTACCAAGATGGCAATACTTGACGTACAGTTCGCCAACCAGTCCTATGCGTTGTTTCTTCTCGCCGGTAGTCTCTATATCCTTAAAATCTTGGCATATCTTTTCAAAGTTCTTGAACATATGCCCAAACGTCAGATGTTTTCCCTGTTTTAAGTCATCGGATATGATATCTATCCATTTTCTCCATAGTGCATCCGCTTCACCCTTATTCTTCTCATAAGGTCTGACCTGATTGGCCAGCAGCATCAGGATATCACCATAGAAGAAAGAAAAGAATGCTCTCCACAACATAAAAGGTTCTATAACCAATTGATTGTCAGGATCTATGCCAACCATATTCAGTGTCATAACCTTTACGGTATCGGATAAGCCTAACATATCCACTGTTCGTCTAAGTGCCGTAACATAATTGGAGCCTCTGCAAGCATCACCCGCCGAAGGCATGAGAAGTTTGACTCTTTTTAAATCGAAAGGGCAATTATTCAATGCCTTGACAAATTGTCCCATGATAAGCACCGAAGGGAAGCACATGTCAGGATGAACGTATTTAATCCCCGTATTGATCAAGTCCTCTTCCTCTTCGATGAATATCGGATGATAATTCTTCGAAAACAGCGAATATTTAAGCAGAGGAAACAGGCTGTCCATCATAGATGGAACATACAATATATATTTTTCCTTAAAAGATGATTCATCTATCTTATACATCTTAATCAGATTCCTGATTACACTACTATTTCTTTTTAGATGCTACTATACCAAATGCGAAATAAAATGTAAGAGTCAGCACTACGAATATCAAAACAAAGAAATTAATCTCTTCCCTCCATTTCAGAATAACTGTCAGTCCTGAAAGAGAGAACATTAACAACGGATAAAAGAATAAGAACGATGTAATACCCGACTTATAAAACTTGTATAACATTATTCCAAACACAGGAATCAGCGTGAAAGCAGCCAAAAATTCCACTATATAAAAAAGTATTGTTGTTACACCGAGTTCCAAAGCTATGTAACAAACCGGAACTGTCATGGAGAACAATGTCAAATATATCACCGAAACAATGGATGCGAATCTTTTGCGCTTGTCCTCAACACATTTTTCAACGCATCTTACAATCATAGAACCTATTAGGAATCCGTACGCTACGAACTGCATGGGTGCAAGAGTAAAGCCTGTATGCATCATACCGCCATAAAGAAGTGCCATAGCAGCAATAACAATGGACTTATAGTTACTGTCAAAATCGTAATCTTCCTTAGAAAAAAGAGACTTAATCAATCCCGGCAGAATTCTTAGAGTCAATATAGTACCGACTATCAGGCTGATGAATGTTACTGAGTATGTAATATAATTAAACATCGAACCCGAATTCAGTGCATATACTCCTCCATTATTTACGCTTAATATAACAGCCAACAGGCGTTCTATGAAAAGTATAATAAAATACATTATCAGACCGACGGATTTTAATCTATTCATGGCAATTTACGCTCCTACGTACAATCTCATTTATTTTACCACATTTTCAATAAGAATACACTATAATTGCGATAAATAATCTATTGTTTAAATGCCCGTATTCGCTTGAATATCGCCGGGTTGTGACATATAATTATCTCACGGCAAAATATAATGTAATGATTGTTTCAATCAGAGAGGAGAGTATTATGGATAAGTATGTATGTCCTTGTGGTTACGTGTATGATCCCGCAGTAGGAGATCCCGATGGAGGCATTGCTCCCGGAACCAAGTTTGAAGATATTCCTGAAGATTGGGTTTGTCCCGTTTGCGGAATTGGTAAGGACGCTTTCGAGAAAGAATAAACAATCCAATAAAACAATTAAAAATATGACCTGCAGAACCATAATCTGCAGGTCTTTTAATAGAATCATCCAAAAAACACCTTAATATATCCAAGTAATTATATCTGAAAGGAGTATATACCATGAGTCCGATTAAAATTGCCTTTTTTGATGCAAAAGAATATGATAAGAACTCCTTCATGGATTCTAATTCCAATGATGAATTCGAAATAAAGTATTACGAAACCAGGCTTTCAGAGGATACATGCCCGCTTGCTGAAGGCTGTGATGCAGTATGCGTATTCGTGAATGATGATGTGAATTCAACCGTCATTGATAAGTTAACAGATATGGGTGTAAAACTTATTGCCCTTCGATGTGCCGGATACAACAACGTGGATATCGAATATGCCTATGGTATAATCCATGTGGTCAGAGTTCCTGCGTATTCACCGTATGCAGTTGCTGAGCATGCTATGGCACTGTTGTTAACGTCAATTCGAAGAATTCATAAGGCATATATTCG
>JAEEGL014876200.1_pt1 | contig 24683 bp, 19 predicted proteins | sample 9134231 | NCBI WGS metagenome assembly JAEEGL01 (sample SAMN16246548, study PRJNA631951) | gut metagenome | biome: gut microbiome; feature: rumen; material: fiber-attached | host: Bos | place: Iran: Karaj | collected 2018-10
AAGGTAAACTACTATGTGGGCGACACGCTCGACCCGGCAGGCCTCACCCTTACCGCGACATACGCCCGCCGCAAGACAGAGACCGTGACGGAGGCCTTTACCTGCAGCCCGACGGCACTTGACACTGCCGGCACACAGACAGTCATCGTAACCTACGAAGGCAAAGAAACATCATTTGATGTAACCGTAAGAGAGGATACAATTACGGGTATTTCCGTTTCTTCCAATCCCTCAAAGGTAAACTACTATGTGGGCGACACGCTCGACCCGGCAGGCCTCACCCTTACCGCGACATACGACAGCGGCAAGACAGAGACCGTGACGGAGGGCTTTACCTGCAGCCCGACGGCACTTGACACTGCCGGCACGCAGGCAATCACCGTAACCTACGCCGGCAAGACAGCATCATTTAATGTTACTGTCATCAACGACACCGTTACCGCCATAGCGGTTAAGACAAAGCCCGCAAAGACGAGCTATTACATCGGCGACACGCTCGACCCGGCAGGCCTCACCCTTACCGCGACATACGACAGCGGCAAGACAGAGACCGTGACGGAAGGCTTTACCTGCAGCCCGACGGCTCTTAATACTGCCGGCACCAAGAAAATAACGGTAACCTACGCCGGCAAAACAGCCACATTTAATGTAACCGTTACCTCGTTTACTCTTACTTATAATGCAAACGGCGGTTCGGGCGCGCCTGCCGGCCAGACCGGCTACGGTATGATTACGCTGTCGGATGCAGAGCCTGAGTATAACGGCTTCATCTTCATCGGCTGGGCAGACAGCGCAAACGCCACAGCGGCTCAGTACAGCGCAGGCGGGCAGTATAACCTCACGGCAAGCAAGACGATTTACGCTGTGTGGAAGATTGCACAGGTGCCCAAACTTGTTCCCGCTCAGAGCAGCACTCTTATGATTGAGCGCCGTGACACAAACGGAAGCGCGGTGGTTGAGACAAACAATCAGGATGTGATTAACGGCACAGAATCCCTTCCCGACGGAGTGGACAGAGCCGAGACACCTTATAATTCTGATTATGACGCGTATCCGAAATACGCACAGGATTCGCCGGAATACGACTCCTGGTTTATTTACGGCATCGATCAGTACACCACCCCGGATGAGCTCAAGGCTCAGCTGAACACAGGCACGGGGTATTGTGAGATATCCAACTGCTCGGGCTCTTATGTCGGTACAGGTACAATAGTCAAGATGTTTGACGAAAACGGAAACTTCGTTGAGCAGTTTAGAGTGGTTATCTACGGTGACCTTGATAACAGCGGCTCCGTGACCTCGAGCGACACCAACATCGCCATCCAGGAGTCCAAGAAACCCAGTTGGAGCAAGGCATCCGATGAAAGAGTGCCTTATATGTTCAGGGCGGCCAATGTTGACCAGTCACTCTCGTTCTCAAGCTCCGATGCCAATCTGCTGATTATGTGCAACAAAAACAAAGCGGAGATAGACCAGACTGCCGGTCTTGTCAAAACCTCATCCTGAGATTCATCCGCCTTATAAATCAATATGCCGCCAACGGGAAACCGTTGGCGGCATTGCTGTTTATTATAAAATTAACCGGGAATAATTCTGCGGCTGTGCAAAGACTATTTTGCCCTCCTCTGGCGGCCTGTGATGTAAATAACCGCCCGTGCCCCGCGCACGATATATTTTCCGAGATTTCCTTTGATTCCGCTCAGAAGAGGCGAGCGTATCCTGACATTTTCAAGCTTGTTTTCAGCCTCGTGCACCGCGACGTTTTCGCCCTCAAACACCGTGACCGCACCGTCTGTTCCCGTGGCGCAGGCGCCGTCCGCAAAGGCGAGCAGTGCGCTCATTGAATCATCATCCGGCATATTTCCGTCAAACGGCAGCAGGCACAGCACCGCTTTTTCGCAGCTGCCGTTGTATGAGGGAGCGAGGCTCTTACCCTGCGGCGCTATAAGAGTGTAGGTGAGAGGGATTCTGTCACCGGAGCGGTTTGTGTGATGGCGCTGCCTGCCGTAGAAAGTGCCGAACGGATTCATAGTAACCCTGCCGCCCGCGCTCAGACGCATAGGGCAGAATGCCATGGAGGAGAGCACATTGCGGGCGCTGCCTATAAGCAGGCCGCTCTCACCGTTTCCGAGCCCCGCGAGCCCCGCCGTAAGCTGGTTGTTGAACGAATCGAGAGTCTTGTTTCTCTCATCGGCTTCGCCGTAGGAAGAAACGCGGAAGGCAGAAATATCGCCCTCAAAATTTCTTTTGATAACAGACACATCCCCTTTGAGGCAGGGAGTCAGCGCGAAAGGAACGGCCTCGGTCCAGAGCATGTCGGTGTATCTGCCGAGAGTGGAATTCTCTGTGGAAATAGCGTCTCTTTCGGCAGTGTAGGGGTAGTCCACACTGACAAATGCGAATATTCCGGGAGCTGCGTCGGATGTAAAGAACCTGAAGCTGAATGAGCCCTGTCTGACCGCTCCGGGCAGATTGATTGAGCCTTTTATTTCTGTGCATTCCCCGCCGGTGATTTCACCCGGTGCAAGCTCATCATAAGAGAAATCATATCTTTTTTTGCCGTAAGTGATATAGGAACTCAGCAGATCGCTGCCGCCTATGATTTTGCTGCCGTACAGCAGCTTTTCAATACGGTTGCCATCTCCGAACACGAGCTTTGCGCCTGCGCTCTCGAGCGTTTTGCAAAGCTCTTTCTTTTCAGGCGCGCGTTCGTATGCGTGAACTGTGTAGGAGGGCTTAATTTCGCTGAATTTCAGCATGGCGAATATGCTGCCGCCCATTGGTATCACCGTGCACGCTTCAAGGCCATCCCCCTCAAAGCTTACGGACTCAGTACCGGAATACGCGAGCTGAAGGCACTGGAGCGCCGTGCCCGAGGTGTTGTGAATTGTGAGGGGACCGTCTTTGCGCACAGCTGCACGGATAATCTTCTGCGCAAGAGTGTTTGCCGCCGTTTCACGCTGGATATTCAGCACGGGTGTTGCGAGCCCGAAATGAGTGGTTGAAAGCAGTTTGACCCTGTCAAGAAAGCTTTCTTCATCCGGAAAGGCTTTTGCCGCGGTGCGGCTTCTTTCGGCTGCAGTCCAGATTTTGCGGTTATATGGTTTCTCGGACCAGGAGGCGTAGCCGGTGAAATTGCCGTCCGCGGTATCCTGAGTGAAAGAAACTCTGCCGGCGGGGGAGTGGGTGTCAAGGTAGCCGCCGGGAGTGTCAAACACCACGTAATCGAGGTCAGCGACTTCCCTTACAAGCCCGTTTATGCCGTCTGTGTTGGATATCCTGCTGCCGACAACGGGAAGATTCAGGCTCTCCCAGAAGATTGCGTCGGCATCCATATTTATAAACAGAAACAGATCCCGCTTTATTTCTCCTCTTTCCTGCTTTTCGTGCAGCTCCTTTACCCACGCTCTCAGGCAGCCTGCGTCGCAGACATCGGCATTGGAGTATGTGGGGATAACCGTGAGCTCTTCGCCTTTATACTCAAAGGTGAGCGGGTTGAACGCCTGCTCGTCGCCCAGAGGCTTGATAAATGTTCTGAATGCGTCAAACGGCACGCACGAATAATAGAGGCACAGAGCTCTCACCCCGAGCTTATTATAAGTATGAACCTGGGAAGGGGAGAACATAACCTCCTGCGGGCGCACAATTTTTTCGCACTTGCCGAAAATATCCATAAGACCGGAGCCCTGCGGGTTGGTAAGAGCGAGATTTACCGACGCAGCAAGCTCATCCTCCTGCATAGCGCCGAGAGCGCCGTTGGAGTAGCCCATTATTATGTTCTCGTCACCGTTTTCGCGTACTCTGCGTTTCATACCCTCGATTATATCGGGAGCGTATTCGGGCAGAATCTGCTCAAGCGAGAAGAAGTTTTCACTGTCCCACGTACCTTTTACCGGTATGCCTTCGCGGTTAAGTTTATCAAGCGTTTCTATGATCTTGCGTATGATTCTTATATCCGAGCCGAAGCCCTGCGCGTCGTTTGTATCACCGCGATAAGAGTGATAGCAGTTTACATGAAAACCGTAAGCCACATGAATCCTGAAGCTCATAATTATTCTCCCTCCTTACATTGGGTTTATTCTATCATAAATCTTATGTTACTGCAAGAAATCATCATTCAGCGGCAAGAACGCCCGCCGGTCACGTAAATTCTTGATTTTCATTATAATATATGTTAAAATATAATTTAATGTTAAAGGAGTGATTTTATGCTCAGGATTGAACATCTCACAAAAACTTACGGCGATAAAAAAGCGGTTGATGATTTATCTCTTCATATCCGTCCGGGTGAAATTTACGGCTTTATTGGCCACAACGGCGCGGGTAAAACCACCACGCTCAAAAGCTGCGTAGGCATCCTCGGTTTTGATGAGGGCGAAATATACATTGACGGTATTTCCATAAAAGATGACCCTATCGCCTGCAAAAAGAAACTTGCTTACATTCCGGACAATCCCGACCTTTATGATTATATGAGCGGCGCGAAATACCTTAATTTCATCGCCGATATTTTCGGCGTGCCCTCCGGCGAGCGCAGAGATAAGATAAATAAATACGCCGGGATGTTTGAGATAAAAAATGACCTGGGCAATTCCGTTCAGTCCTACTCTCACGGCATGAAGCAGAAACTCGCCCTCATTTCAGCGCTTATTCACTCCCCGAAGCTTGTTATCCTCGACGAGCCGTTTGTGGGTCTCGACCCCAAATCCTCGTTCACTCTCAAGCAGATAATGAGGGAGATATGTGAGGACGGCGGCGCCATTTTCTTCTCAACCCACGTGCTTGAGGTTGCCGAAAAGCTGTGCGACAAAATTGCCATTATCAAAGACGGAAAGCTGATAAAATCGGGCTCCATGGAGGATGTCAAGGGCGACTCCTCGCTTGAGTCTGTATTCCTTGAGCTGGAGGGATGACGATGTTTATACTCCTGTTCAAAAAACAGATGACGGAGATGTTCCGCAACTATTTCATAAACCGTAAAACGGGTCAGCTGCGCACAAAGCCGCAGATTCTGCTGTTTATTGCGCTGTTTGCCGGCGTGCTCGTTTTTGTTTCCACAGCGTTTCTGAATATTGCCCGCACTCTCGCCGGCGCAATAGTTTTCACCGATAATGAGTGGCTTTATTACTCCCTGCTCGGTATTCTCTCACTTGCGCTCGGCATATTCGGCTCGGTGTTTTCAACCTACTCCATGATGTACCTCGCGAAGGATAATGACCTGCTCCTTTCCATGCCCATACGCCCGTCAACTCTCCTCGGCTCAAGAATGGCGAGCGCCTATGTGCTCAGCCTTATTTACGAGGCGGTCGTATATATTCCTTCGGTTACCGAATATCTGCGCCTTGCCGGGATTACGGCTCTTAACATAACAATCCCCGTGCTCAATCTCTTTGTGTCGGCGTTTGCTGTGCTGGCGCTTACCTGCTTTTTCGGCTGGCTTATTGCGCTTATTTCCGTAAGACTGAGCAATAAAAACACAATTACAATTGTGCTCTCTCTCCTTTTCCTTGCGGGCTACTATGTGATGATGTACAAGTTTCAGAGCGTGCTCGAGCTTGTGATAAACAACGCTGATTCCCTGGCAGAAAAAATCAGGCGATACGCTTATCCGTTCTTCCTTTTCGGCAAGGCGAATACCGGCGATATTGTAAGCTTTCTCCTCTTTGCAGTTCTTGCCCTGGGCGTTTTTGCCGCCGCAAGCGTGATAATGTCGCGCACCTTTTTGCGGCTTGCCACCGCAAACAAGGGGGCAAAGAAAAAGGAATTTAAAGAAACTTCAATCACCGCCGGGAGCGTGGGCTCAGCTCTTTTCCGCAAAGAACTGCGGCGGTTTACGGGAACCCCGATTTACCTTCTCAACAGCGGCCTCGGTCTGTTTATTGCCCCGGTTATCGCGGTTATTGCCGCCTTTAAAGGCAGGGAGCTCAGGGCCCTTATCGGCACTCAGTTCGGGCAGATAAGCATGCTTATACCCGCCATAGTGGCGGCGGCTGTATGCGCAATCTGCGCTTTAGATAATATATCGGCGCCTTCCGTTTCACTTGAGGGCAAATCCTTATGGGTTTTAAAATCCCTGCCGGTTAAGACCCGAAGTATTCTGCTTGCCAAAATAAGGCTGCATTTCAGATTAAACATTATCTCCGAAGAGATTGCCGCCATTGTTCTCGGCTTCGCTTTCGGCTGCTCCGCGGCTGAAACTGCGCTGATCGCCGCAGCTGTCGCGGCCTATGTATTCCTTTCGGCTTGCACGGGCCTTATGTTTAACCTTCTCAAGCCGGACCTTAACTGGACAAACGAGGTTATACCCGTCAAGCAGGACCCGCCTATTATTTTTTCAATGCTTTCAAACTTCGTTTTTGCCGTCGCGGGCGTGCCGGTCGCTTACCTGCTTTCATTCCTGCACCCGGCTGCGGGTGTTGCCGCCACTGCATTTGTATACGCGGCAGCCGCGCTTATTGTTTTCAGATGGATAAACACCAAAGGCGTAAAGCTTTTTGAGGCTCTTTGATATTTTATTGAATACCGGAGGTATAACCATGCAGAAACTGTTTGACGCTCTTCACCTCGCTTACCGCCAGCAGGACGCGATTTACAGAGTCGGCAGGATACTGTCGGGCGTGTTTGACGGTGGCTTTTCGGCAAAGCGCCTGCTTGCGTTCTTTGTGGCAATTGCTGAGATGTTCGGCTGCCTGATTTTTGATCTTCCTCTCACTCCTTCCGGTCAGGAGCTTGACCTTACGGGCTACAATCTTGTGTTTTGCGACGAGTTTGACGCGGACACTCTTGACATGGATGTTTGGTTTCACAGAGCGGTCGGCCCCAGAAGAAACGGGGCCAACAGCGCAAGTCAGGTAAAGCTCGAGGACGGCAATATGATAATGACATGCGAGTACCTTGAGGACGGCGAGTACGGCCCCGGCTGGTATTCGGGCATGATTGCGCTCAGGCAGAAATACCTCAGGGGATATTTCGAAATAAAGTGCAAGTGCAATCCGGGCGGCGAATTCTGGAGCGCTTTCTGGATTCAGGCGGACCATCCCTATGAGCACGATATTTCAAAAGGCGGTGTCGGCGGCGCGGAGCTCGATATTTTTGAGGCGTTCGGCGGAGCCGGCAAAAACTCATCCGTGCGTGACGGTGTCACCCAGACTATCCATTGCAACGGCTGGGATGACGACCCTGATAAAATTGATTCAAGGATGCTCGGCAAATTCAAGGGTCACAACATATTTGAAGAGTACAATACCTACGGCCTTGAGTGGACCGAGGATGAATACATTTTCTATATCAACGGCGTCGAAACGGCGAGGTCATCATTCGGAAACGGCGTTTCACAGGTGGAAGAGAGCGTTATAGTATCGCTCGAAATTCCGGATGAGATTACTCACTCAAAGGATTTCTCATCGCAGTTCGTCGTTGATTATATCAAAATTTATCAGAAATAGTTTCTCCGGAAAGGAGCTTTTATGCGGGGTGATTTGAATGATTGAAGTTTTGCTTGATACCCTGATTGATACCTTAAAACTCATACCGTTTCTTTTTGCAACTTATCTGCTTATGGAATTTATCGAGCACAAAGCAGGGGAAAAAAGCGAAGAAACAATACGCAAAGCCGGCAGATTCGGGCCGGCTTTAGGCGCGTTTCTCGGCCTTGTGCCTCAGTGCGGATTCTCGGCGGGCGCTGCCTCTCTTTATTCCGGCGGCCTTATTTCCGCCGGCACGCTGCTGGCTGTGTTTCTCTCCACATCAGATGAGATGCTGCCTATACTTGTATCCGAAAAAGCTAAGCCCTCCGTGCTCATCGAGATTCTGCTCATAAAGCTTGTGATAGCTCTTGTTGCGGGCTTTACGGCAGATATAATAATCAAGCTTTCGAAAAAAGGAAACAGCGACAGGCAGATTAAATCCATCTGCCATGACGAAAACTGCCACTGCGAAGAAAAGGGCATTCTTCACTCCTCCGTCCACCATACTCTGCAGATTGCCCTGTTTATCCTCATTGTCACTTTTCTGCTTAATACTGCCGTATATTTTATAGGCGAGGATAATCTCGGCAGGCTGTTTGTCAATGCTCCCGTGGCGGGCTGCGCCGTCGCGTCGCTCGTCGGACTTATACCCAACTGCGCAGCTTCCGTAGTGATTACCGAGCTGTATCTCAGCGGCATAATCGGCACCGGAGCGATGATATCCGGACTGCTCACCGGCTGCGGAATAGGTCTGCTCGTGCTCTTCAGAATAAACAAGCATAATGTAAAAGAAAATATTTTTTTCCTTTTTTCGCTTTATGTTATCGGCGTAGTAATGGGCACATTGATAGATTTGATTGGCCTTTCTATATGAATATTGCACAAATTTTAATGATTTTTTAAAAAAATATATAAAATCTATTCACTTTTAAAATAAAGTGTGATAAAATCCCGAATTACACACCCTCAAAAGGCGGTAATGGCGGGATTTTATTCTTTTTGCGCTACCGTTCCTATGAGGTAAAAAATTACGGAGGCTGATTTGATGAAAATGGCAAAAAACATTTTATCCCTTGTGCTTGCGCTCATAATTGCCGCGGGTGCATTAGTGATGCCGGCTTTCGCCGCTGATGACGCCGAGGAACAGTATAAGGTCGGCGACACGGTTAAGTTCGGCTCATATCCCCAGACGGAGATAAAGTTAATTGACACCTCGAAGATTACCGATGAGGCAGAGCTTAAAAAAGCAGAGGAGGCAAACACCAAAACCGCGAATTTGCTCACAGATCTCAACAATGCCGCAAAGAGCAAGGAATGGATCGACTACAACTATTTTGAAGGCGACGGTGCATGGAAAAACGGCAAAATGGCAGCCAAAGAAGGCATTATGAAATATGTTGATGTTGACCTTATCGATGCCACCGCAAAAACCAAGGTCAAGTACCGCGGAGTAAAGATTGACAGATACCGCCCCGATTTCACCGGCTATAAATCCAGTGATAAAAACAGCTATCAGGATGATAACGGTTATAAAGCCGGCAATGTTTACTGGTTCAGATTTGACCCTCTTGAGTGGATTATCTGCAGCATCAGCCGTACATCCAAGGGCGCGACAGTCGGTTATATGATTTGCAAGAATATTATTGACGCTCAGGCATATCAGAATTATGTTCAGAACACCGACTATAATTCTACAAAGATAAACGGCGAATACTATACAAAGCCCAATACATTCAAAGATTCCAAGGAAGTATTGCACTATTATTTTGCCAACAATTATTATTACAGTACAATAAGAGAATGGCTCAACAAAGATTTCTGCAATACCGCTTTTGCGGGTAAAGTTGAGTACAGCAGTATTATGAACAACGAAAAGAACTGCATTGAAATTCTCACGGTCAACAACAGTTCCGAATTCAGCAGCTTTTCGAGCAAGAATTCTGCCGACAGAGTATTCCTTCCGTCAAAGGCGGAAGCTACAGGAATAATAAAATCCTCAGACCGCAAAGCGCAGAGCTCGGATTACGCTAAAGCCCAGGGTCTTTGGATTGATGAAGATGTTCATCTCTCATACTGGCGTCTGAGAACAGCCGGCGAGCATTCATCCGCCGCCTGCTTCGTGAATCCCAACGGCAACGTTGCCGTAAACAATGACGTTGATTTCACCTGCTCCGGTATTAGACCGGCCATCAACCTCAATTTACCCATTCACGATCACAACAACTACAAGAGTGAGTTTACCTATGACTCTTCTTCAGGCAAAAAGATTCAGACCTGCAAGGTTTGCGGAAAGATTCTCAGCGATGAAGATGTTGTTGTTCCCTACACCCACGCTGAGGTCCGTATAGATAAAAACCCCACCGGCAAAACAAAAACAGTCAGATACGGTCAGAAAATGAGAATAGATGCCGAGGTCGATAATGTGCCCGGCGGCACAAAGCTCGTCTGCTACTACGGTGACGGCACAGAGACAAAAATGCCCACAGGCAGCGCACTGATAGGTTATGTTGATTTCTCAACCGAAGCCAAAAAAGGCACACATTCCTTCACAACCGAAAAGCTCAAGAGCAGCCAGACTGATAAAAACAAAATTATCGTAAAGATTTTCAATACCGATGGTTCTTTATTCATTGACAAGGTTGACGGACTTCAAAAGCTCGACACCGAAACAATAAAGGTTAACGGCGGTATTATCTGGAGAATAATCGATTTCATCAGAACTCTTTTAGGCAGAGAGTCAATCGCCCATAACTGAGCGGTTCAGAATGATAAAAAACGATAACGGCATTCATAACAGTTGCTTAAACAACAGTGAGGAGAAAAATAATGAAAGGTAATATGAAAAAAACCGTAACGGTTATCGTATCGCTCGTTATGGCGATGCTGATGTGCACATCGAGCTTTATGCTTGCTTTCGCCGCTGATACTCCGACAACTGAAAAAGTAAAGTACAGCGTGCAGTATCGTCAGGCAATGGCGAGATCTATGCTTTCAAAAATCAATGAACTCAGAGGCAACGAAAAGACAACCATAAAGAACGCCTCAAACGTGAACACTTCTATAGGCAAAGTCAATCCTCTTGAATATGACTATGACCTTGAAAAAGCCGCAATGCAGAGAGCGGCTGAAATAGCCATTCATTTCGCACACGAAAGGCCCGACGGAACAAACGGCCTGACCGCCTTTACCGGCAGCAACAAAGCCGAAAACATTCTTTGCGGCTCGACCACCATGGCAGAAGCTTTTGAAACTTGGTGCGAAACAAACGAGGACTATGAAGGACAGGGCCACAGAAGAAATATGCTCAGCAAAAACTGCGGAGCAATCGGTATCGGCTGTGCTATATATGACGGCAAATACTACTGGGTTCAGGAGTTCAGGGAGGTTGTTGTTTCGAATACTGAAACCGATATCAGCAACGACGCCAAGGATATAACCGTCAATTTAAAAAGCGATTATGCTCTTGAGTCCAAGATAAATCCTTCACAGAGCTCAATCACCATGACTTTCGGCGATGAGGTGGCTCTTCCCACCTATACGCTCAGCTTCAAAGATCCCGCTTTCAAGGATAAAACCAGCAGCCCGTTCCTCAATAAAACCGTAAAACTTGACAAAGAGTGGAGCCTGAGCAAAGAAGGTATAGTAACCGTTTCCAACGGCAAAATGAAGGCAGTCAAAGCCGGCTCCGTCAACCTTACGGTCAGCGCTTTCAGCATTACCGGTACTGTTGCCGTAACCGTAAAGGGTATTTCGCTTGCAAAGGCCAGCGTGACTCTTTCCCAGAGCAAGGTTCAGTTTACAGGTTCGGAAATAAAGCCGGATGTTACCGTAGTGCTTAACGGAATCGAACTGACAAAAAATGACTATACAGTAAAATACGAAGATAACGTGAAGGTCGGTACCGCTACGGTTACCATCACCGGTAAGAACGGATATACCGGCAGCACAAGTGTAAACTTTGAGATTTTCTGCGAGCATAAAAATATAACAAAGACCGAAGCTAAAGCGGCAACCTGCACAGAAAAGGGCAACAGTGAAGGTCAGGTCTGCAATCTGTGCGGAACAGTTATTAAGGAAGGCAAAGAAATTCCCGCTCTCGGTCACGATTACGGTTATGTTGATGAGGAAGTTTCCGTAAAAGCTACCTGCACCACTTCCGGATATAAAAAAGGATACTGCAAGAGATGCAAGAAGACTGTTGAAGAGACAGTTCCCGCTCTCGGTCACGATTTTGACAGCGGCAAGATTACAAAGCAGTCCACCTGCACACAGGAAGGCGAAAAGACCTTTGAGTGCACCAGATGCCACAAAAAGACAACCGAACCGATTGAAATGAAACCGCACGATTGGAAGGTTACCTACAGCAAAGATCTCAAGAAAGACGCAAAGACCGGCAACTGCATTGGCTGCACATACACCAAAGAGTGCAACGTCTGCCACACCAAAACAGACCCAGTTACCATAAAGGATCATACATGGGAAACAGTAAAGGGTACGGCAGCTACCTGCACAGACGCAGGCGTCACTGACAAAATATCCTGCTCGGTATGTCTTCTTGTTAAGCAGGAGGCCAAAACAATCAAGGCTCTCGGCCATGTGAAGCCCGATGATCAGACTCAGATTAAAACCACAAAACCGACCTGCTCTGCGGAAGGCAAAGAAGAGTTCTTCTGCTCAAGATGCAAAAAGGATGTTTCTGTTCCTCTGCCCAAACTCGAGCATAAGGCCGGCAAGCCCATCGTGGTTAATCCCACGGCTACCGCCGACGGAAGCGTAACCACCAAGTGTGAGGTCTGCGGCGCGGTTATAAGCAAAGTTATCCTTCCCGCCGGCAGCGGCCCCTATAAGCCCGATACTCCCACTCCCGGCCCGTCAGACGGAATAACCATCAGAAACTACACGGCTACCAAGACCGTTCCTTACAAGGCAAGCCTTACCCTGACCGCTGATTACGGCACTCTGCCCAGCACCGCAATGGTCAGATGGTATAAAAACGGAACTGCTATTGACAAGGGTCAGCAGATTACCATTAACAATATTTCCTCAGAGTTTAGCATTGAAGCTAAAATCGTGAGCAGCGACGGCAGCGTTATAAGCGCCAGCCAGAAAGAAACCGTTAAGCCTCAGAGCGGAATAATCGCAAGAGTTGTCGGCTTCTTCAGATACCTTCTCGGTATGGCTCCCACAGTTGTTCAGTAATTATTTATTCGGCAGCGGGTTTAGGCCCGCTGCCGAAAAGTTTCATTGCCCTGTTCCGGCAGACTTTATATAATGTTTTTAATTTGTAAAATTAACACTTTTTTAATAAAAAGTGTAAAAAAAATATTTCAATAGCACAAAAGATATGATATAATATATCGGTAAATAGTCTGCCGCAAGGCGGATTCAATCCGAAAGCAGCTGAAATCCGGCTGTTTCTTTAAAAAACGGAGGTTTAAAAATGAAAGGTATTACATCCGTATCCAAACGCACTTTTGCCGTTCTTATGGCGGCAGTGATGCTCTTTACATTTGCGTTTGTAAACGCTTATGCCGAGCTCTCATTCACTCTTACCGCCGGCAATGACGGCGCAGCAATCACTCTCAAATCATCCGCAACAGACTGTACTTACAGCTTTGATGACCCGAGCGGCGCTGTGACCGCGCAGAAGGACGGGCTCTTCACCCTCACTACTCCTGTTGCAGGTACTTACACCATTACAGCCACCAAGTCAGACTCGTCCGACACCGGCACGTTATCTTTCACCGCTGAGAAGGTTACACTTACCCCTAACCTTAACCAGGAAGACCGCTCGATGACCGTTTCCAATTCGGCAAACATCTCCGATATGGTTTACTTTACAAAGGGCGTAAGAGTATCGGTAAACGGCAATTTCTTATATAACCTCTCTGCCGGCACCGAGTACACCGTAATCGGCTACAAATATGATTCAGCCGCCGGTAAGCTCTATTTCGGCACTGCCACTGCCAAGCTCAAGGCAAGCCAGGCCGCTCCCAAGACCGTAAACGCGACTGCGACCACCAATTCAATTATCGTTGAAAAGGTTACAGGCGCCGAATACAAGCTTGAAAAAGCAAACCCCAAGACCACTATTAAGGATTGGCAGGATTCCAACGAATTCACAGGTCTTGAGTCCGGCGTTTTCTACACTGTTTCCGTAAGAATCAAAGCTACCGATGACAAGCTCGCCAGTGAAGCTGCTTCCATCAATATCAAGACTTATCAAGCCAGCACCGGCACTCCCGTTGCGTTAACCTTCGAATCCGTTAAGAAGAACGAAGTTGTTGTTACCCCCCATGAAGGCTATGAGTATTCAAAAGACGGCAAGACCTGGCAGGATTCCAACAGATTTACCGGCCTGACCGCAGACAAGGACTACACCTTCTATCAGAGAATAGCTGCCGATGCCGATCACGCCGCATCCGAGGCTTCAAAGAAGAATGTTAAAACAAACTCTGCCGAAGTCTACACCGCCGATATGAAGAATGTTCCCAACCTCAAGTGGGCGGAAGAAGGCAAAATCAGAGCTGAAAAAGACAATTCGTTCACCCTTTACGGCGATGTAAGACATAACGGCAATATTCAGTGGGGCGACACCAGAATAGTTCCCCAGAATCTTACCGACGGCAACGCCATTGTTTTCCGTAAGGATATGACAGCCAACAAGGAAGGTACCGAGTACAAAGGCAAGTATCATCCCACATCAACCGGCAAGAAGACCATAACCGTAACCTACAACAAGGAAGTTTACAAGGGCACAGACGGCTGGGAGAAGGTAGGAGACCCCATCGTACAGACCTATGAAATTACCGTTCTTCGCAGTGACAACGGTATATGGGGCGTGCTTATAGGCATACTCAATGTGCTTACCGGTCAGCTGCCCACAATGCTCGGCGCTCTTATGAAGTGGCTCCAGGAGCACGGCGCTTCCTTCCTGCTCTTCATCTGATGCTGTCAGACCGCAAATATAAAGAAAAATCTTTATAATAATTAAAAATAATACTTGAAATTATGCTCTGCGTGTGGTAAACTCATATGGCAATTCACACGCAGAGCTTTTTTTATTGCAGGTTGCGGAGCTTCTCCGTTGCAATATCAGGCGCTGCGGCGGTTGTGTAAATCACAAAAACAAACCTAAGGAGGAAACAACAAAATGTCAGTAGTTTCAATGAAGCAGTTGCTCGAGGCGGGCGTTCACTTCGGCCACCAGACCAGAAGATGGAACCCCAAGATGGCAGAGTACATTTTCACAGAGCGTAACGGTATCTACATCATCGACCTTCAGAAGACCGTTAAGAAGCTTGAAGAAGCTTATCTTTTCGTTCGTGATATCTCTGCAGAGGGCGGAGACGTTCTCTTTGTAGGCACCAAAAAGCAGGCGCAGGATTCCGTTAAGGAAGAAGCTATCCGCTGCGGTATGCCTTATGTCAATGCACGTTGGCTCGGCGGCATGCTCACAAACTTCAACACAATCAAGAAGAGAATCGCAAGACTTGACCAGCTCAAGACAATGGAGCAGGACGGCACTTTTGACCGCCTCACCAAGAAGGAAGTCACCAAGCTCTCTCTTGAAATCGAAAAGCTCGAAAAATATCTCGGCGGCATCACCGGCATGAAAAAGCAGCCCGCCGTTATGTTCATCATAGACCCCCGCAAAGAGAAGATTGCCGTTCTCGAAGCGAAGAAGCTGGGTATCCCCATCGTTGCTATAGTTGATACCAACTGCGACCCCGATGAGGTTGACTATGTTATTCCCGGCAACGACGATGCTATACGCGCTGTCAAGCTTATCGCAGGCGCTATGGCTGACGCCGTTATCGAAGGCAGACAGGGTGAGCAGAGCGCTCCCGCTGCCGCAGAAGAAGCAAAAGCAGAAGAAACCGAAGCAGCAGAGGAGGAATAATCAATGGCAGCATTCACAGCTAAAGATGTACAGGCCCTCAGAGAGAAGACCAATGTCGGCATGATGGATTGCAAAAAGGCTCTTACAGAGGCCGACGGCGATATGGACAAGGCCGTTGAAATTCTCCGCGAAAAAGGTCTCGCTTCCGCAGCCAAAAAGGCAAGCCGTGTAGCGGCTGAAGGCGTTATAGGTGTTTATACCGATGCTACGGGTTCCGCTCTTGTAGAGCTTAACTGCGAAACAGATTTCGTCGGCAAGAACCCCGAGTTCATTGCCCTGGCAAATCAGATTGCCAAGACCGCCGTTATCGCAAAGCCCGCCGATGTTGAAGCTCTCGGCGCAGCTACAATAGCAGACGGTTCAATAAGCGTTACAGACTCCATCCAGGAGCTCTTCCTTAAAATCCGTGAGAATCTCAAGCTCCGCAGATTTGCTCTCGTTGAAGGCACTGCCGTTTCCTATATTCACGGCGGCGGCTCGGTAGGCGTTCTTGTTTCCTTCAACACCAACGCGGCTGACAGCGATGAGTTCAAGGCTATGGGTAAGAATGTCGCAATGCAGGTTGCGGCCATGAGCCCCGAGTATCTCAAGGAAAGTGACATTTCCGCGGATGAACTCGCCAAGATGAAGAACATCACCATTGAGAGTGCTCTCAATAAGCCCGAATCTCTTCCCAAGCCCATTCTCATGAGCGTTATTGCCAAGACAATCGAAGCCGGCAAATGGGAGCAGAAAGACATCGACGCTTATGAAGCTGAAAAGAACAACAAGTTCCTCTTCAACTTCCTTTCAGAAGAAGCCAAGGCCGCTCTTGCCGAGACAGCAGTCGCGGGCAAAGAAGAGTACATTGCCAACCCCATCTTCGGCAAACTCACCGAAGGCCGTATCGCAAAGCAGATCAAAGAAATCTGCCTGCTTGAGCAGCCCTTTGTGCGCTCCGACCTCTTTGAAGGCAGCGTAGGTGCATACATCGCCGATGTAGCCAAGAAGACCGGCTCCGACATCGAAATCACCGGTTTCGTTCGTTTCGCAAAGGGCGAAGGCATTGAGAAGAAGGCCGATGACTTTGCAGCGGAAGTTGCAGGTATGGTTAAATAATCAATCTTATCATAAAAAAGAGCTTGCGTTTGTCGCAAGCTCTTTTTATATCTGCATTATGTGTCACAGTGTCTTACAGAAGCTGAGCAAATCAGGGTAATCGGCGAGGCCTTCGGCTTCGCTTTCTTTTTTTCCGCAGGAGAGAAGCACGGGTGTACAGCCTGCGTTGATACCGGTCTGACGGTCGCGTACCGAGTCGCCGACCATGTAACTTAAAGAGAGGTCAATATTCATATCCCTTGCCGCCTTCAGGAGCATACCGGGAGCGGGTTTGCGGCAGGAGCAGACGGTTTTATATTCACTGCGCTCTCCCGGATAACCTGCATCCGGATGGTGCGGGCAGAAATACACTCTGTCGAGATAAGCGCCCTCATTGCCGAGCAGGGTTTCAAGATGCGCGTTTATATATGCGAGCTCTTCAAACGTGCATTCGCCCCTTGCGATTACTGCCTGATTTGTTGCGAGCACGGCAAGGAAACCGCTTTCATTTATCAGTTTCACCGCCTGAGCGGCTCCGGGAAGAAGCTCTATATCTTCCGCTCTTGTAATGTAGCCTTTGTAAACGTTTATTGTGCCGTCTCTGTCAAGGAAAACGGCCTTTTGCCTGTGTGAGAGATTTTTTTGCCCGGGAATGCCCGAAATAAGGTCTTTTTCGGCTTTCGCGATGCGTTGCGGGGTACCTGCATCGTGAACATATTCAGTGCATCTGTAGGCAAATATCCTGCCGCTTTTAACTGCCGGTATGAGTATATCCCGGTCAAAGTCCATTGCGCCGCCCGGCGTGAGAGACGAAATAAAATCTTTTGAAAGAATCTGTATACCTGCGTTTGACAGATTTTCATAGTAACCGTTTTTATTTTCTTTTGGCACCAGAGCGGAGATTGTGCCGCTTTCATCAGCCACTACAGCGGTGCTGTCCGCAGGGTGGGAATTCGGGTGAACAAACAGGGTGGCAAGCGCATTGTGTTCATAGTGGAAGGCTGCCATTCTGCCGAGCGAAAAATCAAAAATCAAATCGCCCGAGCAAAGCAAAACATCCTCGCTTATGCCGAGCAGGGGCAGAGCTCCTCCGGTGCCGAGAGGTTCATTTTCTTCAAAGAAAGTGATTTCAATACCGAAGCTGTCGGCGTTTTCAAAATAACTCTTTATAATTTCGCTTTTGAATCCCGTTACGATAACGGCCTCTTTTATGCCCTCTCTCGCAAGCACCCTGAGCTGGCGTGACAGAATCGGCTCGCCGCAAACGGCAAAAAGCGGCTTAGGCACTCCGGCGCTGATATCAGCGAGCCGGGTACCTTCACCGCCGGCAAGTATTATCGCTTTTTTTATATCATATGACTTCATTTTCATACATCAGAATCGTGCCGCTTTTTTCAAAATCAAAGTTGACAAAGGTGTAGTCGCTCAAGCTGCCTTTTACTTTTGCCTGCTCGTTTTCGGGCACATAAAGCAGCATATAACCTCCGCCGCCCGCGCCGAGAATTTTGCCTCCGAGCGCCCCGCTTTGCTTTGCCCTGAGATATATCCTGTCAATTTCATCGGTGGTTATATTGCCCGACAGCTGTTTTTTGAGCGACCAGGAGCGGTCAAGCAGATAGCCTATCTCGTCAAGGTCGCCGTGCAGAAATATATCCTGAGCCTCGTCAACTATCGACTTCATCTCATCAAGGTATGAGAGTGTAGCGGGTATGTTTGCCTGCTGCGCTTTTGCGACCTCGCCCGAAAGATGGGTAAAGCCCGTGAACATCAGCAAAAGATTCTTTTTGAGTTCTTTTATTCTCACAGGTCTGAGTCTTAGCGGCTCCACTCTGTAGCCGTCGGCGTCAAAGTAATATCTGTTGAGCCCGCCGAAAGCGGAGGCGAGCTGGTCCTGCACTCCTCCGGCTTCGCAGCACATATTTCTCTCAAGGTGAATCGCCTGCTTGGCTATTTCCATTTTGTCCGGATATTCACCGTTCATTGCGCGCAGCCCCTGCACAAGCGCCACTGCGAAGGCGGAGCTTGAACCGATGCCGGAGCAGGCGGGCAGGTCGGCGTCATAGGAAATCTGAATTCCGTCATAGGGAATATATCTGAGAGCCGCTTTAACAAGGGGGTGGCTCAGCTCATCGGGACTGTTGAAATGCTCTATTTTAGAGTATGTAAGCTGATTCCTGTAGCTGAATATCGGAGGCAGGTCGCGCATGCTGACATAGCAATACTTATCTATGGTGGTAGATATTACACTGCCGCCGTATTTTGAAAAGTATTCATAATAATCTGTTCCGCCGCCGAAGAAAGAAATGCGGAACGGCGCTCTGACTATAAGCATATCAGCTCTCCGTATAATACAGTTTATCTGAAAGGCAGAGTGTTTCTCTGAGCAGACGGTTGTTCATAACGGATGTGTCGGCGCGTCTGTCTTTGAAAAACTTTTTGCCTTCTTCAAACGAAATGGGTTTTATCAGGGATGAATCGGCCCCGTTTGCCTTTGCGGTTTCAACGCCGATTTCATATTTTGTGTAAGGCGTGTCGCTTGCTATGTTGATAACAGGGGGCAGCTTTTCCCGGGGCAGAGATGCGAGCGACATAAGCAGCCCGGCAACGGTTTTGTAGGAAAGGGCGCTTCTTCTCATGCCGTCAATCATCTCAACGCTCTCGCCGTTTCCGAGCTTTTCGACAATACTGTCTCTGAATGTCTTTTTGCCGCTGAGCAGCGAAGCACCGGTCATAAACGGCAGACGCACGCAGGTGAAACCGTGAGAGAGTACAATCTGTTCCCCTTCGGCCTTCTGGTCGCCGTAGGCATTCACCGGGCAGAGCTCATCTGTTTCGGAAAAGGCGGGTATTTCTTCGGGGTTTTCGCCGTAAACGCAGTCTGTAGAGGCAAAAAACAGCTTGTCGATGGAGGGCATAATCTCAAAAAACTGTTCCGGAGCAACGACATTGACCTTCCATGACGCGTGATAATCCGAAAACACTTTGTCAATGTTATGCTGAGCGGCGAGGTAAAACACCGTCAGCTTTTCGCCTTCACATAAGCGCGCGAGGTTTTCAAGCTCCGCGGTGTCTGTAACATCGCACCTGACCGCACGGGCATCAAATGTGAGGCGGTTTTCTTTATGATAAGCGCAGAGAGTTTTTTCGCCCCTGCCCATCGCTTCCAGAGCTATATAACTGCCCAGAAAGCCGCAGCCAACAATAAGTATCATCTGATTACCTCAAGCTGATAATTTCATCCTTGCCGTAAACTGTCCTGCCCCTGCGCCTGCCGAACCAGACGGTTTCTTTGGCGTATTCGGGCACGCTGTCGTAATAGACAGACGGCTTTATTTCCACCTTGCCGCCGAATTCCTTAAGCGACGGCTTTTCGCCCATGATTATACCCTCATAAAAGCCCGGGAAATCATATCCGGGTGTCAGCACACAGCCTTTATCAAAAGGCTTTCTGAGTACTGCCTTCTGATATGCGAGCATGGAATCAAAAAGCTTTTTTTCAATACCGAAGCTCTCTGCGTAAGGCAGAAGCTCCGGCATATAATCATCAAGATTTGTCACAATTTCAAGGAAGGCGCCCTCTTCAAAGAACCAGGTCACGTGACCGAATTCGGGCTTGTGGTAATTCCAGTCGCCCGCAAGAGAATTTTCATACTTATCTTTGAAGTCCATCCACAGGTTATGTATTTTGCCGGGTGTTTTCATAATATATTCAAGCAGGCCGGAGTAGAAGCTGTAATACCTGAGCCCCTTTTCGGTGTGCAGATACATTGCAAAACAGCGCAGAATGCCGAGACTGTGGAAGCACTGGGCGCAGACCGAGAAGAGATTGGCGTCAACCCAGTCCTCATCACTCATTGTGGATGTGGAGCGTACAAGATAGGAGTATTCTTTAATTTCTTCATCCTTGTCCGGAGCGCTGTGAATGTGATTGAAGCCTACCTTGATTACTTTTATCTTGTTCTCTTTTATAAATTCGGGCCTTGACAAATCGGAGTTCGGGAGCATCTCGCAGTGATAGACGCTCAGGGAATTGTGCTGGCCGTTTTCCATAAGCCGGCATATACCTTCGCAGAAGCTCTCTTTGGTTTCGCCCGGCAGGCCCAGAATCAGCTCGGAGTAGGTGGGTATACCCGCCTCGTTATATCTTTTCATCAGGTTTGAAAAATGCTCCATAGTGAGATTTTTCCTGCCTATTTTTTCGAGCGCCGCATCGGAAAGAGTCTGATAAGCCATGGTAGCGCCCTTGTCCATACCCTCGCTGTTGAGCAGACTGCAGATTCTGAATACTCTGTCTGCGCTGTTCTTTTCATAGCAGGGGCGGAAAACCTGAGGATAGCCGTATTTTCTTTTGGATGCAACAAGCGCCTGAGCTATGTCATAGTCTCTATCAAACATACCGAAGTTTGAGTCGGCGCAGAAGCAGTACGCAATCTTGTGCAGGGCGAGCCATTCAATTTCGGCAAGCACCTTTTCCATCGGGAAAAATCTCATTTTTCTGCCGTTGACCCAGTCGCAGTATGCGCAGGCATAGGGGCAGCCCCTGTTGGTTTCAAGCACGCTGAGAAATTCCGTGCCGGGGTTTTCGGCAATAATCCTGTCAAACACTCCCGTAAGATAAGGGGAGGGGTAAGTGATTTCTTTATCTTTTATGCAGAGCTTTTCGGTTTTGACTGTTTTACCGTTTTCTCTGTAAGCTACAGACGGAGTTTTGCCGTATTCGCCGCTTTGCACATTGCGCAGCAGCTCTGCAAAGACTGCCTCCCCCTCGCCGAAGGTGAGTATGTCAATATAATCCTCTGTTTCGAGAAGGGCGGCGCTCTCGTCAACGCTGTGACCGCCGAAGGTTATTATGCACTCCGGGTATTTTTCACGCACGGCCCGGGCGAGCGCCTTGTCATATTCCATATTCCAGACACTGCACGAGAACGCGACAAGGTAGGGGTCCCTGATTTTATCAAGGGCCTCAGCAAGCTTTTCACGCCTGAAGATAATACCGGCAAATTCATATTCTGTTTTCAAATCGTCCTGCGCAAGGCAGTTGGCTATCAGAGTGCCGGCGGCATAAGGCAGATAAACCGAGCCGTCGAACTCGAAGCCGACCTGAACAAAATAAATTTTTTTCATACAAACAGTCAGTCGGTGAGTATATCCTTGCTCCCGTCAGCCCTTTCAACGCATTTTGTGTAAAGGGCAACGAGATATGTATTATCAAGGTATTCAAAGGTGTGGCGCACTCCCGCCGGCAGGGTGAACATATCGCCGCGGGTAAATTCTTTTGTTTCTTGTTTATCGCCGAGGCAGGCGGTCACTCTGACCTTACCCGCGGCAATGTAAAATGTTTCATCTGTTTCAAGGTGATAATGCATATTGCCCCTGACAGCGCCTTTTTCGGTGTAAACGCAGTTTACCTGCTCATATCCGCAATGCGCAAGCTGGGCAATAACGCCCCTCTCATCCTCAAAAACAAAATCGGGTTTAACAATCTTAATAAGCATATCAGACATTCCCGTAAAATGAGTTCTTGATAATTGAATAGGCTTTTATCAGCTCCGCAATTCCGTCTTCGAGCGTGAATTGAGTCTTATAGCCGAGGGCTTCGATTCTGGCGTTTGACACAATGTAGTTGCGCTTGTCCGGGTCGGAATTAACCTGGCTTTCAATATAAGTGAAATCGGGTATCTGCTCCTTGATTTTTGCGCAGAGTTCGAGCTTTGATATATTGGCGCTGCTCAGGCCGCAGTTGAAGGTCTGCCCGTTCATTCTGTCAAAGTTTTCTATAGCAAAGATAAATGCGCCTGCGGCGTCTCTCACATGGAGGAAATTTCTCTTGAAATCGCCCTCGAATATCACATTGAATCTGTCAAACACGGCACGGTATACGAAGTCGTTTACAAGCAGGTCCGTGCGCATTCTCGGTGACGCACCGAAAAGGGTTGCAAAGCGGAAAGTTACGCTGTTGCCGGCTTCGAGCACCGCTTTTTCAGCCTCCATCTTGGTTTTGCCGTAGAGGGAAATCGGAGCAATCGGAGATTCCTCGGTGCAGTATTCCTGCCCCTGACCGAGACCGTAGCCGCTGTTTGTGCAGGGGAAAATGATTTTCTGGCCGGGGGAGCGGAGCTTTATTATCAGTTTCACGGCATCGCAGTTAATACTCTGAGCGGCAGTTTTATCTTTGAGGCAGGCGGGGAAGCCTACTATCGCCGCGAGCGGAATGATAATATCTTTGCCCGGCAGCAGAGATGCAACGGTTTTTTCGTCGCGGCAGTCGCCGTTTACAACCGTAAGGTTTCTGTCGGCGCAGCAGTCAAGCAGGGAGGCCTGCCTGTAAAGGAAAGAATCAAGCACGGTTACTCTGTGCCCCTTTGCAAGAAGCATGGGCACAAGCACGCTGCCTATGTATCCGGCGCCGCCGGTAATAAGTATTTCGGACATATCGGTGTTGCGGATAATCCGCGCTCCAATCTTTACATATTTAATCTATTATATATTATCACAGTATAAAATAAAAAGCAACAAAGAAAAGCGCCTGCAGAGCAGTAGCTCTGCAGGCGGGGATGTCAATATAATCCATTCTATGCCGAGGTAAGTGTGAGAATAGCGTTAAGGTCATCCGATATAAGAGTTTTCAGATTCCTTATGTCAATATCATTTTGAATATTGAGAAAATATCTGTCGGAAAATCCGAAAAATTTTGCAAGACGAAGAGAAGTTTCCGCTGTAATCTTTCTACGCCCGTGAAGAATATCCTGTATTCTGGAAGTCGGAACTCCGATTTCTTTTGCAAGCTTATAAGCGGAAATACCGAGAGGTTCCATGAACTCTTCACGAAGTATTTCACCGACAGTAGGGGCTTCAATTATTCTGTTCACTAAGCATTCTCCTTTCAATGGTAGTCAACAATTTCTACTTTAAAGAAATCGTTTCCGGAATATTCAAAGCATATTCTGTACTGATCATTTATACGAATGCTGTATTGTCCCTTCCGATTACCTGAAAGTGCTTCAAGTCTGTTATTGGGCGGAACACGGAGATCCTCCAAGCCTCCTGCATTGTCTATCATAATCAGTTTGCGTAGAGCAATCTTTTGAATTGACTCCGGAAGTTTTTTAGAGAAAACCTGATTATAAATCTTTTCGGTTTCCTTATCTGCAAAACTTTTTATCATCGATTATATTATACCCGAAATATGTGTATATGTCAAGCGGGCATATTTTGACGGAACTGTTTTTTAGAATTTATTTGGTCTTCATTACAGACTCGGGTTATCTGTTCTGTCAAGCAGGTAATCAACGCTGCAATTGTAGTATTCTGCAAGTTTTAATAATACTTCGGCTGTCAATGCAATTGTTCCCGTTTCATATTGTGAATAAGTGTTTTGAGAAACATGAAGTAGTTTTGCAATATCCTTTTGCTTTATATCGTGGTCTTCTCTGATACTGCGTAAATTCTTGAATACCATAACAACAACTCCTTGATTGTTATTATGGAATATCTGTAATTCGGATATTGACTTTTATCTGTAATACAGATATAATTAAAATATCAAATATGAGGAGGTTCTATTAAATGGTATGTCCGTCATGTGGAAGTGAAATAGGAAACAACAATTTCTGTCCTAACTGCGGAGCGAGCGCAACACAGACAACTGATACCAATCAGTCTCAAATGGTTTGCCCCAAATGCGGTTCACACAATGTCAATGTACAAGTAATGCAAGATAAAGCTAAAACAAAAGGTCACGGTCATGACAGAGGATTGATTTGGAAGCTTGGAAGGTTGTTACTGATTATTTGTACATGTGGATTATGGCTGATTGTCGGAAAAAGCAAGGGTAAGGATAAAAGCAAAACAAAATTTAAAAACAGTTCCGTTGCCGTCTGCCAATCCTGCGGTTATTCGTGGAAAATATCAAAGGTTCGATAGATAACAAAAGCGTCTGCCTCGGCAGACGCTTTTTGATTTAATGGCATTATGTTAAGCACTTAGAGAATCAATATTTGAAGTCCTTGTAGATTATGTGGGCTGTGCCGGTTGCGGTGCCGGAGCCGATGCCTATATCAATCGCGACGCTGATGTCATATGTCACGGTAAGGCCTACAAGCTCACCCGACACGGCGTCAATCTGAGCTGTTACAACCGCGTTTTTGTAGCTTTCCTTGATGTCGGCGCCTTCATAGGTGCCTGCGATTGCGTCGTAGATTACTTCGCCGGTCTTGTGGTCATAGTAGTTTTTATCC
>JAEEGL017167829.1_pt1 | contig 24683 bp, 22 predicted proteins | sample 9134231 | NCBI WGS metagenome assembly JAEEGL01 (sample SAMN16246548, study PRJNA631951) | gut metagenome | biome: gut microbiome; feature: rumen; material: fiber-attached | host: Bos | place: Iran: Karaj | collected 2018-10
CTGCGGAATACACAAGAAATGTTTTTTCGTATAGACAGATACTTGTAAAAAAGATATTGGATTACGTCGGTGCATTAACCGGCTTGATGCTGACAGCGATATTGTTTCCCATTGTTGCCATAGCGATTAAGGCTGATTCGAAGGGACCTGTTATATTCAAACAGACGAGAGTCGGCAAAAACGGTCGAACATTTATGCTCTATAAGTTTAGAACTATGGTTGCCGATGCAGAAGAAAAAAAAGATGAACTAATGACTCAAAACGAGGCCGATGGACCTATATTCAAGATGAAGTCAGATCCGCGTATAACTAAGGTTGGAAGGTTCCTTCGAAAGAGCAGTATAGATGAATTACCTCAATTTATTAATGTATTAAAAGGGGATATGTCATTGGTCGGAACACGACCTCCGACAGTAAAAGAATACCAAAGTTATACTCCCGAGCAAAAATGTCGTATGTGCATCACGCCGGGTATTACCGGTATGTGGCAGGTCTCCGGCAGAAGTCAGATTACAGATTTTGACGAAATAGTTCAATTGGACATGAAATACATCGATGGCTGGACTGTGTGGAGAGATATTAAGATTCTGCTAAAGACCACAGTGGTTGTGTTGCTCGGAAGAGGAGCTGAATAAATGCTTGAGTTAGGAATTACAGGATGAAAATAGGAATAGATCTTCTGTGGCTTCGACCGGGATGTTGCGGAGGAAGCGAGTCTGTAGTCAGAAATCTGCTGACCGGATTCGGAATGTATGATAATACAAATGAATATATTCTTTTTGCAGGCAGGGATATTGAGGGAGCACTAAAAGAGTACGAAAAATATCCTAATATAAAGTTGCATGTATGCAATGTAGAGAGTTTAAAAAGAATCGAAAGGATAGCATGGGAAAATGCTAATCTGGATAAACTTGCCAGAAGACTGGGAATAGAGGAGATGTTCATACCGGTCTACTCGAAGCCCAAGAGTCTCAGAGAAGAAAAAGGCGGAATCCCCTATGTGACCGTTATCCATGACCTGCAAGCGCTTCATTTCCCTGATTATTTCAAAAGATACAAGGTGTTCTTTGTAAAAAGAAAGTGGAAGAAGGCGTGCGATGAGAGCAGAGCGGTTGTAACCATATCCGACTATAGCATGAAGGATATTATTAATAACTACCCCCAGGCTGAAGGAAAGATTAGTTTGATATATGATCCCATACTCCTAAGCGAAAAAGCCAGATCTGGGTCATTAGATAATGATAGCGTCTTCGAACCGATTGCAAAAAAGTATGGTATAGAGAAGAACAAGTACTATTATACCGTCAGCTCTATGCTTCCTCATAAGAACCTCGATACAGTTATTGAAGCGATGAAGATTCTAAAAGCTGAGAACAGGGATTATAAGCTCGTTGTCAGCGGAGTCGGAGGAGACAGAAAAGAATTTAATCAAAGAGTGATTGAAGCGGGTATAGAAGACGCAGTTGTAGACACCAAATATGTTGACGATGAAGAAAGAGACATTCTGTATGCCAACTGTAGTGTGTTTTTGTTCCCAAGTGTGTTCGAGGGATTCGGGATGCCGCCGATAGAGGCAATGGAACTTGGCGCCAGGGTAATAACCACAAAAAAGACCAGCATAGAAGAGGTGACTCAGGGGAAAGCATATTATGTAGAAGATCCGATGAATGCTTCCGAATGGGTAAAAAAGATTAAAGAAATTGAGGGCGAAGAGAGCAAAAAACATGAATTCCCTGAATATAGCATTGAGACGATAACAAAGCAATACATTCAGCTGCTCACATCAGTCAATTGAGGTATACTGAGTAATACGGAGAGGTACAATGCATTCAAAAGAAGACTACCCGATAGATTTAGTGATCTCGTGGGTAGATACTATTATACAGATAATGAATTTGTAATTAAAACTGTGTACTATTCCGATACGATAAGCCGGTATCCAAAGACCATATATCGATATAGCCTTGGAAACGAGAATCAGAGTGTCAGCAATAATGGACTAATAAAATACAGCAATGATGCGGTTGAGATTACAAAGCATTGCATCAAAATTACAGAATCATTCATAAAATCAAAGCCTAATGATATCAAGAAAAAGGGTATTTTTATGGATAGAGTCAATCGAATAACCAGTAGAGCTTATACAGGGATTCTTTTTCGATATGATAAAGCGATGGCAAAAAAGAATATGCTCGAATTGGATGATTGGATATGGAATAACTACCCAAAGATATATCAATACACGAATGAAGTGAAAAGAATTCGTATGATGAGAAAAACTGGATTCAACTTCATAGGAATATACAGAAAGCTGATTAAATAATTATCAGATAATGAAAAAAAAGATAAAGGTAATAAAAAGAATAGCATCACCCGAAGCCCTATTCTTTACAGCGTTTATTGCAAGACTTGTTGTGACAACATGGTACTCAACTATGTTTCCTCAATTCCCGGTTCTGCAAAAGATTGCTTTGGCGATAGTACTAGTCTGCTCAGTGGCCAAGATTTTGCTGTATGATTCGTTTTCACTCGGAGAGATTGTTGCAATAAGCACTGTGGGAATATGCACAGTGATGAACTTTTTGAAGACAGGTTCGAGTATAATGCTTGTCTTACTCTTACTTGTAGTAGCTGCAAAGGGCATAGACTCCAAGAAGATTCTTCGAGTATATATAATTGTAGTCGGATGTATCGTTGCATTCGTTTTCATCTGTTCGCTGATGGGTGTAATTAGAAATCTTAGATACTGGAAATCAGATGAACATGCATTTAGGAATTCGTTTGGAATAGTATATTGTACGGATTTCTCGGCACGTATTTTCTTCCTATTACTTGCGTATTTCTATGTAAGAAATGAAAAACTAAAGTGGTATGAGTTTATTATAACTATTGTAGTAACGTTGTTGACATACGGATTTACCAAGGGAGACCTAGATTTTTACTGCTCCTTAATAATGGTAGTTTTATTCGCTATAGGTAATAACATCGGAAAGCTACGGGGAATAAAAGGAGAGTATGTTAGGAAAGCATGGAATGGCATGTGGAGATTATTAACTCCGTTTGCAATGCTTATTTGTTGCATTTTAATGTATATATTGACAGCCCTTTATGATGAAAGAGTTGGATGGATGTATGAACTTAATGATACGATAACTAACAGGTTAGCCGTAGGCCATAAAACATTACAGGAAATTGGGTTCGCGTTGTTTGGAAAGAGATTAGTTCTACATGGCTTTGGTGGCAATACATCACCAATAGTTGAAGATTATAATTTTTTGGATTGCTCATATATACATGTATTGATAATGTCTGGAGCTACTATTCTTTTTGCATTTATTATTCTGTATGCATACGTTGCCTTTAAGAATGGTCAAGATACATATCTCATGTATGTAATATTATTAATATCAATCAATTGCATGATTGCTCATCATCTACAAGATATAAGTTATATTCCTTTTATATTATTTATTTTGGCAAAAATGGTATCAATAGGAGAAGTAAATGTTAAGACGCGAGTTGAACTTTGTATTAATAGTTAAAGATATGTGGCGAGAAAAGATAATGTGTATAATCATTATCTTGCTTTCGATTATTTTTGGCGCTTCATTTGGCTATTACAATTTTATAAAAGAAACTTCAAGACAGAAAGAAATGGAAGCGCAGATTTTAGGCGAACAGATCGAAGGTGAGAGCGAATATGTAACTCAACTTCGAAATTATGAAGAGGCGTTGAATTCCACAAAAGATGCATTGGTTTTAGCGGAAGAACAAAGAGACAATTTGCAGAATTACATTGATAACTCGATTCTTATGAAGATTGATCCGAGCGATGTTAAGGTTGCGTATTGTTCTTATGCTGTTCAAGATGCAACTAATCCAGGGAATGTGTTAAATGCTTATGTCTCCTACATAAATGATGGTGGATTAAAAGAAGATATTGCTTCTAAAAGAGATGATTTGGAGACAGAGGGATTTAGAGAGATAATTACAACTACTGTTTCCGGAAATAATTTGTCAATAACTGTATCCCATTATGATGAAACTAAAGCAAAAGAAATCCTTGAAGAGATAAGAAGATGTGTTGATATACAAAAGGGCAAGATATCTTCTGCACAAGGAGATTTTACCATGAACCTCTTATCAGAGTCTTTTTATACAAAAATAGACAACACCATAGCTAATACTCAAAACACCAATAACAATAACCTAAAGAATTATAAAATAAATATTTCGGATTACTTAACGAAACTGAATACTATTCAGACCAATATTGATAATTATAAGGAAAAGAACGAGTTAACATTAAAGCCGGATGTTAAGAGAGGCTTAAAGAAGAATGTGGCATTATATGCGCTTGCAGGATTAATTGGTGGCATTATCTTATCATTTGCTATTTTAGCAATTAAAGCAACTGTATCAGATATAGTTGCATGCGCAGATCATCTAAGATATGCAGGGCTTCCAATTCTCAATGTCTTTTGTATAAGAAAAAAGAGTTTTTCAAAAAAACTGGATAATACAATTGATACCATAGAGAGAGTCTTAGATGATGCCAAGGAAGATAATATATGTCTATATTTACTAAGTGAAGGTGGATATAACAAAAAGATTCAGGGATTGCTAGAAAAGGAATTGTCTGAAGAGATTAATATTTCTGACAGATTAAGTGACAGTAAGAGAACAATTGCGATTCTAACGAGTAAAAAAGATAGATATTCAGATTTAGACGATTTATTGGAAGAGTGTGAAAGACTTAACATAGAATTATTAGGTTTTATTGTTGTTGAATAAAGAATACATAGGAGGGTTTACAATGGCGGACAACAAATGGAGATGTAGAGCTGAGGATTTAAAGGGAACAGAAACAGAGAAGAATCTCTTAGCAGCGTTTGCTGGAGAGTCCGAAGCTCGTAATAAATATATATTTTTTGCATCTAAAGCAAAGAAGGAAGGATTTGTACAGATATCAAATATTTTTGCTGAGACAGCAGCTAATGAAAAAGAACATGCTGAGATATGGTACAAGATATTATCAGGAATAGGAACAACAGTAGATTGCCTCGAAGCAGCCGCTGATGGCGAAGCATATGAGTGGAAAGAAATGTATCCTTCGTTTGCTAAGAAAGCTAGAGAAGAAGGATTTGATGAGATTGCAGAACTCTTTGAAGGAGTTGCTGCAATAGAAAAAGAACATGAAGAGAGATACAGAAAACTTCTCAAGAATATAGAAGATAAACTTGTATTCTCGCGAGATGGAGATTGTGTATGGCAGTGCTCTAACTGCGGTCATATAGTTATAGGAAAAGAAGCACCTGAAGTATGTCCTATATGCAATCATCCAAGAGATTATTTCCAACTTAAAGCAGAAAACTATTAAAAAGATGTTAGGGCCTAGGAGGATATTGCGTGAAAGGCAATAATATACAACTTCTTGATTGTACATTAAGAGATGGTGGCCAAGGGCTTGAAGCATCTCGTAGAATTGATATTTCAGACGTTCAATTCACTGATGATATTATAAATAATTCAATTGATCATCTTGTAAAATCTGACATTGATATTATTGAAATAGGATATATAGAAATTAGTAAATTTGCCGGACATCCATTTGCAAACCACTTTACTGTTGAGGAGATTTCAAGATTTATACCAAAGCAACGTAATCCCAAGCAAATGTATATTGCTCTTTTCACAGGACCGGATATTGACGAGGATATAATTCCAAAGTGCAATTCAAGTACAGTTGAAGGTACAAGGGTTATACTTCGTTATTCTGAACTAGTTAAGTCTCTTGATTACTGTGAGATGCTGGCCAAAAAGGGATATAAAACCTTTGTTCAGCCTATGCTCACTATGCGATATACAGATGATAATCTAGAGATGGTAATTGATCGCGCAAATAAGATGAGCGCATATGCGCTATATTTTGTGGATAGTTTTGGATATATGTGTCCGGAAGACGTCGAACGTTTATTTCATTTTTATAATAATCGATTGGATCCTGAGATAAAAATTGGGTTTCATGCGCACAATAATATGAATCTTGCATTTTCAAATGTTCAGCATTTTTTGAAAATAGCAGGGAATAGAGAGGTAATCATTGATTCCACTGCAACAGGTATGGGACAAGGAGCAGGAAACCTTCAAACAGAGTTGATTCTTCCTTACTTAAACAAGAACTACGAAAAGAAATATAATTATGATGAGCTACTTGAGGTATGCGAACAGATAGAACCATTGACTTCGGAAGGCCTCTGGGGTTATTCGGTAAGTAGAGCACTTCCAGCAATTTATAATACAGCATATAAATATGCGATGGTTATGAGAATGAATATGAAATTCTCATATCCTAAGATTAATTATGTGTTGCAGAATATTCCTTCTGAGTTAAGACATAGATATACAGAAAACAATCTTGAGCAGGTTTTAACCTCGCTAGGGATAAAATATTGCAACAATAATAATTAGAATGTTGAAGAGTAAATAATTGAGAGGACTAGGAAAATGAAAGCAGTTATTTTGGCGGGAGGCTTTGGTACACGTATCTCAGAAGAATCCTATCTTAAGCCAAAGCCTATGATAGAAATAGGCGAACAACCGATTCTTTGGCACATTATGAAGGAATACTCTACATATGGCGTGAAGGACTTTATCATTTGCGCTGGATATAAACAGCATGTGATAAAAGAGTGGTTTGCGGATTATTTTCTCCATACTTCAGATGTGACATTTGATTTTGAAAATGAAAATAAAGTTATTGTACATGATAAGCATGCTGAGAAATGGAAAGTCACTGTGGTAGATACGGGGTTAAATACTATGACAGGCGGTCGTGTAAAAAGAATTCAAAAGTATATAGGCGATGAGTCATTTTACTTAACTTATGGTGATGCAGTATCCGATGTGAATATTGAAGAATTAACTAGGTTTCATAATGAACATGGAAAATGTCTCACTCTCACTGCCGTTACTGTAGGACAGCAGAAGGGTGTTTTGAATATGACCAAAGATTACACCATCACTTCGTTTCGTGAAAAGCAAAACAGTGATGGCGCGGTAATTAACGGTGGGTATATGGTGTGCAAACCTGAAATATTTGAGTATTTGACAGACGATACTACAGTTCTTGAACAAGAGCCTATGAGAATACTAGCAGATAAAGGCGAATTAAAAGGCTTTTATCACACTGGATTTTGGCAATGCATGGATACAAAGAGAGAAATGGACAAACTTGAAGAATTGTGGGCAAGTGGAAAGGCTCCATGGAAAATCTGGGAGGACTAATATTTCGTTATGGTTTTCGATTTATCATTCTATAAAGGGAAGAAAGTATTACTGACAGGTCATACCGGATTTAAGGGTTCTTGGATGTCTGTAATGTTGGTGAATGCTGGAGCAGATGTTGTTGGTTACTCGTCTTGTTCTAAGACGGAAACCCGATTATTTGATATCTGTGGAATAAAAAATCAGATTACACATATAAAAGGAGATGTGAGAGATTTAGAGCACCTTCTTTCGGTGTTTAATGAGTATAAACCGGAAATTGTTATTCATATGGCTGCGCAGCCAATAGTGAGAGACTCTTATAGAGATCCGGTTGGAACATATAGTACAAATGTTATGGGCACTGTAAATATCTGCGAAGCAGTTAGGCAGACGGAATCCGTAAAGTCTTTTCTGAATGTGACCACTGACAAGGTATATGAAAACAAGGAATGGGAGTGGGGGTATCGCGAGAACGAACCGTTGGATGGTTATGACCCTTATTCAAACTCTAAATCTTGTTCGGAACTTGTAACACATTCATATAAAAACAGCTTCTTTGATGATGGACGTGTAGCTATATCAACTGCTCGTTCTGGTAATGTCATTGGAGGAGGAGATTTTGCTAATAATCGGATTATTCCGGATTGCATAAGGGCAGCTATGAAGCAGGAGGATATTATAGTCCGCAGACCTCATTCGACACGTCCCTATCAACATGTATTAGAGCCTGTTTACGCATATCTTTTGATAGCAGCTAAACAGTATGAAGATCAGAAGTACGCATCATGGTATAACGTGGGTCCTGACGACAAAGATTGCTTTCAAACAGGTGCTTTGGTCGATTTGTTTGTTAAGCATTGGGGTGAAGGGATTAAATGGGTAGAACAATATGACGGTGGACCTCATGAAGCAAAATTCTTGAAACTCGATTGCTCTAAACTTAAAACTACGTTAGGGTGGCAACCACACTGGAATTTGGAAATAGCAGTTGAAAAGGTTGTTGAATGGACGAAAGCGTGGCAAGCAGGCGATGATGTAAGAAACGTGATGGACAAGCAGATAAAGGAGTTTTTAGGTGTGAGTGAAGGCCAAAATGACGAGGGACCATATTATGAATGTAGCCTACCATAGCAGTGATAGTTACTGTTCGGTTTTGGGAACTTCAATTGTTTCACTTCTAGAGAATAACAAATCGTTTGATGACATTAGGATATTTGTTATAGAAGAAAAAATAACAGAACAAAATAAAGAAAAACTAAAGACAATGGTAGCTGAATATGGAAGAGAAATATTCTTTATTCCTATGCCGGATGTAAATAAAACACAAAAATTGGGCTTAAAGGCTGTACGATCTGACTGGATTTTCAATTCATACTGTAGACTTTTTCTTGATCAGATTCTTCCTGATGATATAGATAAGGTGCTGTATCTTGATAGTGACACTATGGTTCTTGGAAGTTTACAAGAACTTTGGAATGTAGATCTCAAAGGAAAGTGCGTTGCAGGAGTGGCTGATTGCTTAAGCGAAAAGTATTATGAAATGCTTGAAATGAGCAAAACTTCTCATTATTGCAATAGTGGGGTTCAGTTACAAGATTTAAAGCAATGGAAAGAACAAAAAGTTGGAGATAAAGTAAGAACTTATGTACATAAAAGTGGAGGATATATTTTTTTTATGGAGCAAACTGTTTTTAACGTTGTGCTTCAGGATAAGATTTTGATACTTCCGCCTAAGTATAACACATACACCTTAATGCAATGCTTAAGTTACAAGGAGATTATAAAGCTTCGTAATCCGAGAGACTATTACACTGAGGAACAAATCAAAGAGGCCGTAAGAAATCCGCAAATTGTACATCTTACTAGTACATTTATAATAAAAAATAGAGCATGGTTTGAAGATAATAATCATCCTATGAAGGAAACATATAGAGCGTACAAAGCAATGACACCATGGAAGGATGAACCGGGATTTCCGGATAAGAGTAATAAACTACAGTTATTTGAAAGAACTTGTGTAAATATTTTTCCTCGTAGTGTCCTGCTGGCTTTAGTTGGTTGGATATACAATGGTCCAAGAATAGCAAACATTAAAAGCAAAATGAAGAAAGCTAAAGCAAAAGTTGAAACAAGCGTAGGAACAATAAGGGCATAAAGGAGCGGTTATGACAGTAGCAGAGTATCTAGTATCTGTGTTAAAAGAGAATAGCGCTACTGATATTTTTGGAATTCCAGGTGGAGTAGTACTGGATTTTCTATATGCTGCAGATAAAAAAGAAGGGCTTACTCCTTATCTTAGCTATCATGAGCAGGCAGCGGCATTTGAGGCAATAGGCTATGCGCAGTTGAATGATTCGCTTGGCGTTGCCTATGCAACAAGAGGGCCGGGTTTTACAAATTTAATCACTGGAATTGCTGAAGCATATGCAGATTCTATTCCGGTTTTATTTATTACAGGGCATAGTGGTAAATCTGTGGGACACTGCATGCGGTTTGAAAAAGAACAGGAACTAGATACAGTTTCTATGGTTCAGAATATTACAAAATATGCTGGTGTGATTGAAGAGGCAAGTGACTGTTGGAAGATTGAAAAAGCTATTAAGACTGCACTTTGTGGGAGAAAAGGCCCCGTAATGCTTGATTTTTCGGCAGATGTTTGGACAAAGGATATAGTTGAATTAATTACAGTTCCAATAGATAACGATTATGAAAATGATGAGTCTGTTGAACTTATAGAATTACAGGAAATAATAAATACATCAAAACGACCTGTTTTCTTATTGGGAAATGGAATAAGGCAAAGTGGGACTTGTGAAAAAATGAATGCTTTGCTGAATATAGCTAGGATACCTGTTATTTCTAGCAGATGTGGACAGGATGTTGCAGCGGGAAGTGATTATTATTTTGGCTATATAGGTAGTCATGGTACTAGATATGCAAATATGATATTTGATAAGGCGGATTTGGTTATATCTTTGGGTAATAGAATGTCCTTTCCGGTCACATCTGAAACATATCAGAAGTCAATTGAAGGAAAGCGATTCGTCCAGATTGAAATTGATTGTAGAGAAATAAAAACTGCATTACCAAAACTTACAAGTTTTAGGACGGATCTTGGTACAGCTATAGATAAACTAAATAGTCTAAAATACAATGATTATGAAAAATGGATTAGTGTCTGTCGAACTATAAAGAAAGAACTTGAGCATAAAGACACAAATGAGATAGTGGAGTCTATAGTCGATAAGTTTAATACGATATCTTCGAATACTCTTATAGTATGTGATGTAGGGAATAATGAGTTTTGGGCATCAAAGGCATATGAATTATCAGGAATAAAAAACAGAATACTCTATTCAAATTCTTTTAGTACGCTTGGCTGTGGGATACCTAAAGCTATAGGTGTTGCTTTGGAGACAGGAGAACCAGTACTTGCAATAGTGGGTGATCAGGGTTTTCAGGTAAATATTCAGGAGTTGCAGTTAATATATCAATACAATCTTCCCATCGAAATACTCGTAGTAAACAATCATGCATCTGGAATGATAGAGGATAAGGAAAAATACAAGTATGAATATGAGATTCATATAAATGAAAAAACCGGGTATAAATCATTGGATTTAGAGAGAATTGCCACTGCTTATGGCCTTAATTACGGAGGCGTGGAATTACCTGTTATTTCTGAGATTGATATTTCGACATATTTACCATTAGATCCGAGTATTCCGAAAGGAAATAAAATGTATGATATGAAGCCTTTGGTTAACGAAGAGTTAATTGCGTATTTAGAACAACTATGAAAGGGTTCGCATAGATGGAAGAATTCAAGAATAAAACAGTGCTTATTACTGGAGCTACAGGACTTATTGCAAGTCATATAGTTGATAAGCTTATGAATCAGGGTGATGTAAGAGTTATCGCTCTTAGCAGAAGTGAACAAAAACTTAGCACAGGTTTTAAAGAATATAAGAACAATCCACTTTTTTCATACATTGCTCAGGACATTTCTAATCCGATTAGCATAGACGAGCATGTTGATTATATTTTTCATGCTGCAGGTCCTATGGAAGGAAAGATTATTCGTGAGAGACCGATGGATGTGATTAACCCCAATATTATAGGATTGATAAATTGTTTGGAGTTTGTCAGAAAGCAAAAAGAGGGTTACGGCAATTCTGGAAGAGTCGTTTTATTTTCATCTGTTACTGTTTATGGAAATATAAGCGAAGTAGAAATAACGGTTTCTGAAAACTTTACCAGAGTTACAGACAACTTGGATGCGATTAGTGCTGCCTATTCTCAGTCAAAACGAATGATAGAAGTAATTGCACTTGCTTATGCTAGACAGTATGATATTGATGTAATTATTCCGCGATTTGCTACTGTATATGGACCAACTAGGTTTATGCCTGATACTGCCTTTTTTGAGTTTATTAGAAAAGGTATTTTGGGAGAAAATATTTCGCTTAACAATTCAAATCTTCCTAGACGAGACAATATTTATATAGATGATGCTGTTGAGGCTGTTCTTACTGTAGCAGCAAAAGGTAAAAATATGGAGGCTTATAATATATCTTCAAATGGTGAGTTGGGTAATTATGCATCGGTTGATGAAATAGCTGAGGTTGTTGTGAATGTGTCTAACAAACTATTTGGAAGAAGCATTAAAGTAAACTATAAGACGGATGATGTTGGAAAGAGAAGTCCGGGATTCAAGATGAGCAACGAGAAACTTAAAAATCTAGGATGGTGTACCAGTACATCCATTGAGGATGGTATTAAAATGGTTTTAATATGGTATAAAGAAAAAGGACTTATATAATTTCACTTTTTTGGTTCTTTAATGCAAAAGGGAACTTTTGTATTATATATAACTCCGTCTTTGACATAAGGATTACATAAGTGGTAAATGAGGTATGCGAGTGAACGTTAAAACAGCAATTAATAGGGCAGTTATAGCAGCGCATGCAATAATACACTCTAATAAGAAAGGCAAAACAGATAATAAAAATGTCTATATTGTTTTTCAGCAGATTTTTGGAGATTCAATAGTAATACAGAATTCTTTATTTGAATATTCTAAAATTTTTTCTGATGGGTGGAAGATATATTTTCTGGCGAGACCTTCAGTAATCTCATTTATGAAGGAAAACTTACTACTTCCACCTAATATCATTTTTGAGGAATTGGATTTTAAAAAATTCTTGGAAAATTATGGATACTATAAGCAAACAATTAAGAAATATAAAGGTCGAATAGGAACGATAATTGTTCCGGGAACAAGTTTTTCTGCCGAAGTGTTTTCTACTATGAGTGATGCGAGGCGTAAAGTAGGACTAATAAGATCTATAGATTTTAAAAAAAACTGGATAATGTCATTTTTCTACAATAAGGCTTATACGGAAGTTGTTAGGCCTTGCAAAGAAGATATGATGCTCCAGAGACATCGTGCTCTTCTCAACTATCTGGGTTCTAAAAAATACAAGGCAAGACTTCCGAAACTTGTAGAAAAATCAAGAGTTATAGAAGGACGATATGCTGTTATTTGCCCTGGTTCTTCAAAAGCGGAAAAATGTTGGCCAATAGAGAAATTTGCAGAAGTGGCAGATTACTTATCAGAAAAGTATAATCTTTCTATTCACTTATGTGGTGGAAAGGAAGAAGAACTATATGCTAAGCATATGTCAGAAATGATAAAGAATTCGGATAGATTATTTAGCCACGTTGGAACAACATCTTTTTCAGATTGGTCGGCCATAGTACAACATGCTGAAATAGTTATTGGAAATGATAGTGCAACGATGCATCTAGCGGCGGCAGCCAGAGCCCGAGCAGTCTGTATTGCTGGTGTTTATGATAAATACCAGTTTTTCCCATATAAGGTGGATGAGTTAGATAAAAATGATCGACTGCCAATAACTATAATAAAAGATATGCCTTGTGAGTGGTGTAGAACAATAGGTTACGATGCAGGATATGGTAATGTGGAATGTAGGAAAAGAATTGAATCGGGTCAATGTGCAGATTGTATAAATCTTATAACTACTGAAGAAGTGAAACGGGCAGTTGATGAATTGATGAAAGAAGAATTAAATGAACAATTTAAATAATATACAGTCAAAGAAAATATTAGTAGTTGGAGATGTTATGCTAGATACTTATTATACAGGTGAGGTCAATCGTATTTCTCCAGAAGCTCCGGTCCCGGTTTTTAGAAAGAAAACTGAAAGAAGTGTACTAGGTGGAGCAGCTAACGTTGCATCAAATCTTGTGGCAGCAGGACAGAAAGTGTCTATGATGGCTATGGTAGGAAAAGATGATGCTGGACTAAAATTGAAAAAGTTATTTGAAGAAAAGGGGATAAATACAGATTTAATTATTTCCCTTGATAGGCTAACAACTGAAAAAACAAGATTCTTAGCGGCTAACAATCAGCAGGTTTTGAGATTAGATGTTGAAGATACGGATCCTTTAGCCAAAACTGAATGCGAGATAATGATTGAGTTATTAGAGGAGAGAATAAAAGGGTTTAATCTTATTCTTTTGTCAGACTATCTAAAAGGGCTCCTTACATATGACTTTACGCAAGCTATAATTCGAATTGCAAAAGAAAACGGTATTCCGGTGATAATCGATGTTAAGGATCCAAAGATAGAGAAGTACTTTGGTGCAACACTTTTAAAACCCAATTTAAAAGAAATTGCAGACTTAACAGGCTTGCCTGTTAACACTGATGATGAGATTTTAAAGGCCTCAAATGAGTTAAGAAAAAAATGCAAAGTGGATTTTGTTCTTACTACATGCGGCGGAAGAGGTATGATTCTAGTTGGTGAAGGAAATCCGTATTCTGTTCCGGCGTTTGGACAAGAAGTTTTTGATGTTACGGGCGCAGGAGATACTACCATAGCTTATCTTGGCGCTTGCATGGTAAATGGTTTTTCAATGAGAGAAGCTGTAGATATTGCGAATCTTGCGGCGGGAATTCAAGTATCTAAAGTGGGCACAAGTTCAGTGCTCTGGTCTGAAATAAGAGAAAGGCTTGCTAATCGTACAGATAAAGTGATTCATAAAATTATAAGTGGAAAAGCGATAGAGAGTTTTAGAAAAGATCATAAAGAACAAAAAATTGTATTCACAAATGGATGCTTTGATATTCTTCACGTTGGCCACATTAGATATCTTCAAGAAGCTGCCCAATTAGGTGATATTTTGATAATAGGTCTTAACTCGGATGAAAGTGTAAGGAGATTGAAAGGTCCAGAGCGACCTATCAACAATGAGATGGAAAGAGCTGAAATGCTATGTGCTCTTGGATTTGTTGATTACGTGGCTATATTTGATGATGACACTCCTATTAACTTGATTAATACTATTCAACCTGATGTACTCGTGAAAGGCGGAGATTATTCGCCTGATGAAGTTGTAGGAAAAAAGGAAGTAGAAGAAAGAGGGGGAAAACTAGTTCTTATTCCGTTTGTTGAAGGAAAGAGTACAACGAATATTATTGAAAAGATTAAGAATTAGGAAGTTAGGTTATATGCAAGAATTAATAAAAAAACGTATTCAAGATAGTATTGATGTAAAAGCAGAACTATTGAATAACGATAAACTTATAAATTTAGTTGATGACTTAGCAAATAAAATAGCTGATGCGATACAAAATGGAAACAAATTAGTATTATGTGGCAATGGCGGATCGGCTTCGGATGCTCTGCATTTTGCAGGAGAGATAGTGGGATGTTTTCAGAAAGAAAGAAGTGCCTGGCCAGCAGTTGTTTTGAACTCGGATGTTGCAACAATGACATCTATTGCAAACGATTTTGGGTATGATGATGTATTCGCCAGACAAGCTGAAGGACATATTAGGGCTGGAGATATATTTATTGGGATCAGTACCAGTGGCAATTCAGAAAATGTATTAAGAGCCGCGAAGGTTGCGAAGGAAAAAGGCGCAATTACAGCAGCTCTTCTCGGAAAAGATGGGGGCAAAATAAAGGAATTGTCAGATTATCCACTGATTATTCCATGTAATGTAACTGCAAGGGTTCAAGAAGGCCACATCCTTTTGATTCATATTATATGTGAAATAATAGAGGAAAAAATTAGATAGTTAGGAGATCAAGGATATGTATATAGTTACCGGTGGAGCTGGATTTATTGGAAGTTGTATAGTTCGAACCCTTAACGACATTGGAATAGAAGATATTGTTATTGTTGATAATATTTCATCTACAGATAAATGGATGAATATGAGAAATAAGAAGTACCTTAAATATGTAAATAAAAGGGATTTTTTAGAGGAACTTCCATCCTATGAGAACGTGGAAGCTATTATACATATGGGAGCGTGTTCTTCAACTACAGAACGTGATTTTGATTATCTTTGGAATAATAATTTTGAATACACAAAGAACTTATGGAACTATTGCGCTGAGAAACAGATAAGTTTTATTTACGCATCGTCTGCAGCGACGTATGGAGATGGCGAGAAAGGCTTTGATGATAAAATAGATATTGATTTATTACGTCCGCTAAATGGGTATGGATACAGCAAACAGTTATTTGATCAGTGGGTCAAACATCAGGCGAAGGTTTATCCCAAACAGCATGTAGGTCTTAAGTTTTTTAATGTGTATGGGCCTAATGAGTATTATAAGGGCTCTATGGCTAGTATGATATTTCATGGGTTTAACCAAATAAAGAAGGATGGGGAGATTAGGCTGTTTAAGAGTTCTAATTCAGATTATAAAGATGGAGAGCAACTTCGTGATTTTGTTTATGTGAAAGATGTTTGTTCTGTAATTAAATGGATGCTCGATAATCAGAGTGTAAGTGGATTGTTCAACGTTGGAACCGGACGCGCACAGAGTTTCCGAGAACTGGCTGAGGCGACATTCAAAGCATTAGGTCTTGAACCTAATATAGTGTATATTGATATGCCAGAGCATCTAAAGACTAAGTATCAGTATTATACTAAAGCAGAACTAAGTAAACTTAGAGAAGCAGGCTATGAAAAAGGTTTTATGAATCTTGAAGTAGGGGTAAGAGATTATGTTATTGAGCATTTGAACAAGAAATATGAGAATTACTGATTTGGAAAACTGAAAAGGATTCTTCTTATTTGATATAAATATCCTGTATTATGACATATTTAACATAAAAAAGACAAGATAATTATGAGAAGGGCGTAGAAAAATGAAGTTGCAAATGCGTCTAAAATACAATCATATATTTGGGGGATTGTTATTTCTTTCATTTATGAAACCAAGTTCGTTTGGATATATCAGCCCATTATTGGATTCTATATTTGATGGCTTGCTTGTGTTTACATTGCTATATTTATTGTTTAAGTTTCTTGTTACAAAAAACTTGCATTTCGACCTTTTTTTTTGGGGGATTTGTTTCTTTTGGATACTTCATGCTTACTCAACTAGACTCAATGAACAAGGTCAGATGTTTTCTTTAGTTATTATATGTGCAAAATATGTTGCCGTATATCTATACGTGCGAGTTGAAATTATTCAAAGCAAAATTTCTCCAATGTGTATGCTGGTTCCCCTTGAAGTATTAATGTTTATAAATATCGTCTTCTTTTTTATGTATCCTAAAGGCATGTATACAATGATTGGCTCAAATGGTAGTTACTATAGTGATCAGGTATGGATTATGGGAGGAAAGAATGGATATTTTTATTATATCTTTTTTGCTTTTGCAATTTTTCTGCTTGAAAATGAAAAAATGAAGATATATTCGACTACCCAAAATATAATTCATAGAGTTATTTTTTATGGGTTGGTATTAATCAACACATTTATTATTTCAAAATCTGCGACATTAATCATTGGCGTGACAATGATTTTGGTATATTTGATACTTGAAAGAAACAGGTTATTTGGGAATAAGCGTATAATCGCACTATATTATCTGATTTTTGCATTTTTATTTTATTTTTTAATGTTTTCTAATAATAATGTAGGAATGTTGAAATATATATCTAACTTCACGGGAAAGTCGACGACTCTTACTGGACGAACCCTTATTTGGAGAAGGAGTGTTGAAGCAATAAAGAATAATTACTTATTTGGATATGGCGTGGAAAATTCGCAGCTAGTGGTGAAAAAAATAGGGCAATCTACAAGCCACAACAAATATTTGTGGATACTATATCGTGGAGGGTGTGCGAGCTTTGGATTGTTTGTTGTTTTAATGATTTATGTATTTAATAATTTAAGAAAGAGTTATTCTGTTCATCTTTCAAAATATTATATGGTAATGACAATCGTTCTTTGTATTCTCTGGATAGTAGAGGTATATGATAATAACATGCTGATTTTTGCTTTTTTACTTATGTGCTATTATGTGACAAAAATAGAAGATAATTATTTAAACGAGAATAATAAAATAGCTAATTATGAAATATAGTTAACTGAGTAGATTTGTTTTAGGTGGCTTATTTTATGAAATATCTAATATATTGTGGACCTGGCATAGGCGATTTAATTTTGATTCTTCCTATGGTTAAAAGAATTAAAGCAGTTGATGAGAATGGATTTATTGCACTATTTATGACATCAGATCATAATAGAATAGAAATATCGAAACAAATGCTTGAATTGCAAAGTGAGATAAATCTTATTGATTACTATTCTTTAAAAGAGAAAAAACATATACCAGAATTTCTTATTCGAATAGGTAGGCATAGATATGACTGGGGGTTTTCTTTGCAGTATACAGATAATGATAATACATCGGTGTGGCCTTATAGGATAATATCATTGATGTCAAAAAAAACGTGTGGTATAAAGCTAAATTTTCATCCAGAAGTAAAATATGACAAGGAGATTGAAAGAATTGATGGATATCGAATAGTAGATTATCCAATGAAAATGCTTGATGCTATTGGAATGGAAAAAGTGAAGTTAGATTATACTACCCTTCTCGATAAACATAAATTAAATTTATACTATTTAGAAACGAAGCTAGGATCAATTGACAATCTAGTAAGTATAGTAATAGGAGCAGCTCAAGTAGGAGGAAAAATAAATGGCTCACCAGTAAAAAATGATACAAAAAATTGGTCATATAATCGCTGGTTGGATTTGAGTAAAAGATTTATTGATAAAGGATTTAAAGTGGCTCTGTTGGGCGGAAACAAAGAGCGAGATGAGCTAAAAGAATTGGTATTGCCTGATGGCGCGGAAAACTTGCTCGGGAAATGCCCAATAATTCAGAGCATAAGTATTATCGAAAAAAGTATAATTGTAATAGGAGCAGATACAGGTCTTATGCATTGTGCGGGTGCATTAAATGTTCCGTCTCTTACTTTGTTCGGTTGCACGGATTATAGAGAATATTTACCTTTTGGAGATAAATCAGAATATATTACATTAAATCTTAAGTGTTCACCATGCTTTGGGACAGAAAAAGCATTAACTTGCAAGAGCAAAGAATGTATGAATGAAATTGATGTCGATAAGGTGTTTAATAAAGCTTTGAAAATAATTAATCAGGAAAAAGTTAATGAAAGTAAAACTAAGTAAAAAAGATGTTGTATGGAGTTACGTAGGAACAGTAATCTCCATGGGATCAAATTTAGTAATGCTTCCTTTTTTGATGTATTACCTGGATGATGATATGTTGGGGATGTGGTACATATTTGTCAGTATCGGTGCAATAGCCACGCTTTTTGATATGGGATTTGCAGTTACCTTTGCTAGAAATATTACATATTGTTGGAGCGGAGCGAGACAATTAAAAAAAGAAGATGTTGAATTTGTGGACAATACTGAACCCGATTTTATAATGATGAAACATGTCCTTACAACATGCAAAGTTATCTATGCTATTCTTTCTGGAACAGCGCTTACATTGCTTTTATCGGCTGGAACGATTTATGTATTATATGTTGGAAGAGATCTATCTGGATACACTCATATTATTTCGTGGGTGATATATGCATTTGCAGCGTTTCTAAATCTTTATTATGGATATTATGCTTCGTTCCTTAGAGGAGTGGGGGCAGTAGACAGAGCAAATAAAAATACAGTTGTAGCAAGAATTATTCAGATTTTGCTTACAATAATATTATTGTTTTTTGGGACAGGAATTATTGGTGCATGTGTTGCATATCTTGCATATGGGACAACATTTAGGCTTTTAGGAAAGCATTATTTTTTAAAATACAAAGGAATAGGGGATAATCTGAAAGCGGTTAAGGATAAAACCGATAAGAAACAGATGAAAGAGATGCTGGGAGTTGTATGGCATAATGCGTGGCGTGATGGGATGATTTCAATAGCCAATTACTTCTGTAATCAAGCATCGACAGTTATTTGCTCAATGTATTTGCCATTATCACAAACAGGAGTTTACTCAATCGGAATTCAGATAGCTTCGGCAATTGCCCAGGTGGCCGGCACTCTTTATAACGCATATCAACCGGAACTTCAGTCTGCATATATAAATAAAAGAGAAGATGACACTAGGAGAATAATGTCTATGATAGTGATGTCTTTTATATACCTTTTTACTATAGGGACTGCTTGTTTTTCTGTGATTGGAATTCGGCTTCTGAAATTGGTAAAACCAGGAGCAGTTGTCTCAATTCCTATTTTTTTAGGACTTTGTTTATATCAATTAATTCTGAAATATCGAAATTGCTATACATCCTATTTTTCGTGTACAAACAGGATTATTTATATATATGGTTTTGTTGTATCAGCATTTCTTTGTGTGGGATTATCTTTTATTGCAATTGGACTATTGAAGCTTGGTGTATGGGGGTTGATAGGAGCTCAAATATTTAGTCAAGCGGTATATAATATGTGGAGATGGCCATTGTTAGCACATAAAGAATTGAAAATATCGCTCTTAGATGTTGTCTCAATTGGGACAATTGAAACAAAAAAAGTTTTGAAGTCTTTTTTTCGAAAGTCGTAGGTGGAGTACAGAAAATATATTGTATAATATAAGAATGTATTTTTACTCATATACTGAATAATTATTGGCGCGATTTAGAGGCGATTGAATCTTTTTTTTAGTAGGTGAATTTTCAATTAGAATGTAATTAACTATTATTGCCATAATTTAAAGTTGCTTATAATACAAAAAAGGAAATGATATGAGACTGAGAACAGGCGACATAACAATGGATTTATTCAAAAGAAGTCCGAACTGGCGTAATATGGATTATGATGAATTTGATCGTTTCCGTAAATGTTTATTATTAATTGGAGATGACATAGTCAAAATATGCGAAGATAATAATCTTTCCTATTGCTTAGCATTTGGATCTGCTTTAGGTTCAATTCGACATAAAGGATTTATTCCTTGGGATGATGATTTAGATATATTTATGCCGAGAGAAGATTATATAAAATTTTCAGAGATTATGCAAAAGGAAATGGGTGATAAGTATTATATCCGTTCTGTAAGTAAAGGGGATAATATTGCTGCAACAACGTGCCATGTACGACTTAAAGGAACTAAATACGTTAACTATGGGGATTTTGTATTAACATCAAATGAGCCAGAAGAAATGAGAGGAATATATATTGATATTAATCCGTTAGATGATTCTTCTGATAATTCTTTTTTTAGGCTAATAAGAGGATATGGGTGTCTTTTTGCACTTTTTGCACAAAGTTGCGTTAATACGCGTAAATCAATAGAGTTACTTAAAAGATTGCAAGTTAATATTTCGAAAGAAGAAATGAAAACCCTTTGGTTTAAAATTTTTCTGGGTAAAATTTTTAGTTTTAGAACATCAGTTGATTGGGCAAGGATATATGACAAAATCTCTTCTGGAGTAAAAAACAAGAATTCAAAATATGTAACGTGCTATACGGGATACAAAAAAATCAGTAAGGCAGTATTTAAGAGGAAAGATATCTTTCCAACTAAGAAAGGTATATTTGAAGGACGCAGTTGGAATATACCAAATAACTCAGATGCTTTTTTAAGACAAATATATGGAGATTATATGACACTTCCGCCTAAAGAAAAACACAAGATTCACCCGGTGTTTGAATTGGAATTTGGAGAACGAATTAATAATATATGATTTTGATATAAAAGTATAATATTGAATTTCCTTTCGAGTTGGTTGCTTATGATTATTTATCAGGGAATCCCACAACAGGGCTACTGAGAAGATATGTCTGATTACGTATGAATCGCCAAAAGAATCATTGGGAATAAGATGACTATGGATTCAAATGACTTATGTTGGAAGGGAAGGATGAAATAGGATCTTTGAGGCTCGGAGAAACTGGGGTTAATACTATAAATGCTTTAATTAAGGAGAAAAGATGACAAATTTCCCTAGGAGGGTAGATTGTTCTTTCAAAACTAAAGCTGTTTTTTTAGATCGTGATGGAACAATTAATGTAGAAAAAGACTACTTATACAAAATATCTGATTTTGAGTTCCTTCCGGGAGTAATAGACGCATTAAAACTCCTTCAATCAGCGGGGTATCTTTTGATAATTATCACTAATCAGTCTGGAATAGCGAGAGGTTATTATAAAGAAGAAGACTATGAAAATCTGAATGAATGGATGCTGAATGAACTAAAGGCTGAAGGAGTGAACATTGATGCAGTTTATTATTGCCCTCATCATCCCGAAGCTATGGTTGAAAAATACAGAGTGAGCTGCACTTGCAGAAAGCCCGGGATAGGACTATTTGAACAGGCGGTAAAGGACTTTAACATTGATTTGAGTAAGTCCTATGCTATTGGTGACAAGATCAGAGATTGTGCTATATGCAAAACAACTGATTGCAAAGGTTTCTTGATTGCAAATAACGAAAAACAGAGTGTAATCGAAGATGTCAAGAGTGGGAAGTATGAAAGAGTAGAGTATGCTGTTTCACTCTTGGAGGCCACGAAGAAGATATTGATTTAAAAAAGAGCGCTACAAAAGTTGAAGTTTCTAATTCATCAAAATGAACTACAAAAAAAGACAACTCTGTAGTTAAGTATAAATACATTTTGAAGACATTGTAGCGAGGCGCGGAAGGTGTAATAATGGGAAGAAAACCGCAGTTTGGAAAGTGTAGAATATGTGGAAGATATACTAAACTAACATTTGAACATGTTCCGCCAGAAACAACTTTTAATTCTTCGACTGCAAAAATGATAACAGGCAATGAAGTAATTCAAAGCGTAGCGGGGGATTTTTACCCGTGGGAAATTAATAAACTCAGGGGGACTTTTCAACAAAGAGGTACTGGCGGTTATTTTTTATGTGCTGACTGTAATTCGAAAACTGGGCATTGGTATGTTCCCGAATATGATAAGTTTATTCATATATTTCATAATGTTCTTCAGCAAAATAAAGATAACGAATACAAAGCGGTTGGACTAACGATTAAGGGTATTCGTCCGCTTCCAGTTTTCAAACAAATAATCACAATGTTCTGCGATATTAATGATAATCTAATGGGCGACGATTCTTTAAAGGAATTTCTTTTGAATCGGGATAGCCAAAAGTTTAATACTGAAAGGTATAAACTCTATGCCTACGTTCATTCAGGAGAGGTGGGCCGGCTGAACGGTATTTCTGTAATGGCTACCTCTTTGGGGACAATCGTATTATCTGAGATTTCAATGTACCCATTAGGGTTCGTTTTGTATCTAGAAAAACCTGATAATACGAAACCAGAGGGGGTTGAAATAAACTGTTTTTGTGATTATCAATACGAGGACGTTGTAGATATAAAGATAATAATTCCTGTTTTAGAAAATAATATCCTTTTTTCTGGAGACTATAGAACAAAGGATGAAATCATAAACTGTATCAACGAGACTTCGGGAAGTTTATTGAAAAAAGAATAGAGTTGAATAGGCGATTGTAGCAGAAATATTTACCGTTCTGTCCGAAAAGTGTTTTAATGCCATTTTAACTTTACCGGAAGAATGCTTTGGGTTAATTACTGATAATGCAAAAATGATAGAAGCGGTCAAAGTATTGATAATTCAACGGATAGCATTTGTATATTTCGTCCAATATGGAATTTAATCGGAATTTGGGCTGACGAAAAGTCTTTGGTACATCGAATGGAGAGGATTCTCCTCGCTATTTATTTAAGTTGATTATTAAAAAAATTTATTAAAGCAAAAAGAAAAAGGATAGAAGGATAATTTTATACTTATCAAAAACACTTTTTCTCATGCGCCTGATTGCAATTATATAAATTGGCGCATTTATAGCATATCTCATTAGAACAGGTATCTTTTTCGAAGAACTCACGGACATTATTAAGTGTAGTATCGGCAATGTTCGTTAGAGCTTCGTTTGTAAGGAACGCCTGATGAGAAGTTACTATTACATTGGGCATGGATATTAATCTCGCCAAAGTGTCGTCATTAACGATGTGATTGGAATAATCGTGGAAGAATACGTTTGATTCTTCTTCGTATACATCTAAGCATGCGGCGCCGACTTTACGGGCTTTGATTCCTTCTACCAAAGCTTCGGAATCAATCAATGCACCTCTGGAGGTATTGATAATTACGATGCCCTTTTTCATTTTTTCTATAGTATCGGAATTTATCATATGGCGATTCTCTTCGGTCAAAGGACAGTGAAGAGAGATGATATCGCTTCTTTTCCATATTTCATCTAATGAAACATATTCTATATCCGTATTTGCTGCAGGGAATTTATCGTAAGCGATTACATTCATTCCGAAACCGCGGCAGATATCTATGAAGATTCTTCCGATTTTTCCTGTACCGATTACACCTACGGTTTTTCCGTGAAGATCAAAGCCGGTCAGACCGTTTAAACTGAAGTTGAAATCTTTGGTTCGGATATATGCTTTATGGATTCTTCGAATCGATGTCAGCAAAAGAGCCATGGCGTGCTCAGCTACGGCATAAGGAGAGTACGCAGGCACTCTTACCACATGTATTTTCCCATAAGCATATTCGATATCGACGTTGTTGTAACCTGCGCATCTGAGGGCGATTAATCTGACACCCCTCTCATAGAGTTTATCTATAATCTTCGAATTTACATCATCATTTACGAACACGCAGACTGCATCACATCCCCCGGCAAGAGGGCATGTATCTTCTGAGAGTCTTGTTTCATAGTATTTTATCTCAAATTCGCCGTTAGAATTGGAATCCATAAAAGAGTTCTTGTCATATTCTTTTGCATCAAAAAAAGCTATTTTAATAGGTTTCATTTGAGATCCTTTCCAGATTGTAAAGCCACAGTATCTGTTACAAGTCTAATATACCACTATGCAAGCAATTGTAACAATGATAATTAAGGAATTGAAATAGGGAATATAAAACAGTACCTATATTTCAGAAAGTTGCATACTTTCTGATATAAGGGTGTTATAATTTATACTATATTTCAGAAAATACAAGACTGATTGAAAAGTGTTATGATTGGTCA
>JAEEGL015264589.1_pt1 | contig 24682 bp, 20 predicted proteins | sample 9134231 | NCBI WGS metagenome assembly JAEEGL01 (sample SAMN16246548, study PRJNA631951) | gut metagenome | biome: gut microbiome; feature: rumen; material: fiber-attached | host: Bos | place: Iran: Karaj | collected 2018-10
GCGCCTCCGGGCTGTGCGTCCCCCATGACATCGCGTTCGTCGGGGTGGACGACTCCGCCAGGTACAGCGGCGAGTCAGACCTTCCGTTCACGAGCATCCGGCTCGACTTCGAGCGCGCCGGATACGTGGCCGCCAGGATGCTTGGGGAGCTGGGGTCGCACCGGGTTCCCGGAAAACCCGGCGCCCAGGCTGCCTCCGCGCCTCGACATGGAAACGGCGGCGACGCCGTCTCCTTCGGCCCGCTGCTCGCCGTTCGCCGCAAATCGACCGGCGGGCGCGGACGCCACGAGAAGTTCGTCCTCGAAGCCGTCGAGATCATCCGCCGAGAAGCCTGCAACGGCCTGACGGCGGCGGAGCTTGTGTCGCGCTTTCGCGGCTCCCGTCGCCTGTTCGAACTCCGCTTCCGCGAGGCCACCGGGCATTCGGTCCTCGACGAAATCCTGCATGTGCGGCTGGAGAAGGTGCAGACCCTCCTCGCCCGAACGGAAACGGCGGTCGAGGCCATTCCGGCGCTTTGCGGATTCCGCGGCAACCGCGCCCTGGAACGACTCTTCCGCTCCCGTTTCGGAATGTCGATGCTGCTGTGGCGGCGCCGGCGGAGATAGCGTTTCTTTTTTTTCGCAAATGTTCGCCTCACGCAGACGGCGTTTGCTACAATGGGCACCGTTTCGGCGAATCGCACCCGCCGTCCCAACCCCCATCGAAGCCATGAACATCACCGTGAAACCCACCATGCGGGGTGTGTCCCGCCTTGCCCCCGGACGTCTTTCCCCCACGCTCGCCGCCCTCGCGCTGTCCGCTGCGGCGTTCGCCGACCCGGCGGAAATCGCCGTCTCGAACGTCTCGATGCGGCAGGACCGCCAGACGCAGAAAGTCCACGTATCCTACGACCTCTCCAACGAGAACGACGCCCCCGCCTACGTCGTCCTCGACATCCAGACCAACGGCGTCTCCATCGGCCGCGCCAACATCAGGACGCTCTCCGGCGACGTATCCGACGCCGACTTCTCCGCGACCGTGGCCGTCGGCACCGGCAAGGAGATCGTCTGGGACGCCCGCAAGGACTGGAAGGGCCATCTCGCCACCGCCGCCACCGCCGTGGTGACCGCCTACTACGCCGACCACCTCTGGCAGATTCCCGGCGTGTACATGAAGATCGATCTTTCCGGCGGGACCTCGGCGGCGAGCTACCCCGTGAGCTACACGCTGAACGCGCCCGACGTATTGGACGCCGCCGCGCCCTTCGCCAAGGACACGCTGTGGCTCAGGCGCATCGAGCCCGGCGTCTTCGAGATGGGGTCGCCCGCGACCGAGATCGGCCACAACGCCAGCGGCGCGGAGAATCTGCACCAGGTCACGCTCACCAAGCCGTTCTTCATCGGCGTCTTTGAAACGACGCAATACCAGTACATGCAAGTGACCGGAACGTCCGCAAGCTCAAGCACCGGCACGGGCGACACGTTCCCCTGCGGCGGCTTGTCCTATACAAAGGTGCGCGGCAGCGGAGCGCCCGACACAGCCCCGGAAACAGGAAAGTTCCTCGCCACGATTCGCGAGAAGGCGCAGATCGGCATCGACCTCCCCACGGAGGCGCAGTGGGAATACGCCTGCCGAGCCGGGACGACGACCGGCTTCTACAACGGGACGAATCCGTCAACGTCTTCCGGCACCGATGCGAACCTCGACACCATCGCATGGTACAACAAGAACGCTTCGGGCAAGTTCCGCCAAGTCGGCTCCAAGCAACCGAACGACTGGGGCCTCTACGACATGCTTGGGAATGGCTATGAGCTTGTCCGCGACCGCTTTGTCGGCGACATCTCCCCCTACGCCCTTGATCCGCTGGTGACGTCCGGCAGCAACGTCATGCTGCGTGGCGGCGCCGCAGATGCGACCGTCAACTGGTGCCGCTCCGCATGGCGCCTCTCCTGGGCAATCGGAACCTCGCACCAGTCCGTCGGCTTCCGCGTCGCATGGACGGTCGGCGAATGAGGAGGGAACCGGACATGAGAACCGCATTTACCCTTCTCGTCACCGCACTTGGGGCGCTGGCGGCAGCCGCCTCGGACGGCATCGGCACATCGGCGCCGACGTGCATCGACACGACCGACCACGCCGCGTCCGCCGCCGCCCCGCAGATCGAGACGCGCGCCTGCGTCGCCTCCGCCTCGGCGGCCGGGGAGATCGACACGGCCACGCCGCTTTCGTTTGTCCTCATCGTGCGCTAGCTGCAAGGAGTGTCCGACATGAAACTGCATTCACTCGCGCTTTCCCTGCTCTCCGCCTCGGCCGCCTTCGCCGCCGGCACATTCGTGGGAACGGCGCCGCTCGTTGTCTCCAACGTGGCGGCATCGCGCGACCCGGCGACGCACGCGCTGCGCGTCACCTACGATCTCGCCAACGAAAACGACGAGCCCGCCTACGTCACGCTGGACGTCCAGACGAACGGCGTCTCCATCGGCTGGGACAAGTTCCGCACTCTGTCCGGCGATGTGACCGCGCTGTCGCGCCCGAACCCCGTCGCGTGTGGCGCGGGAAGGGAACTGGTCTGGAACGCCCCCGCCGACTGGCCCGGTCATCTTGCGGGCGACGTGACGGCGACCCTCACGGCGCACTACACCAACGCCATCGGGCGCATCCCCGGCGTCTACATGGCCATCGACCTCTCCGGTGGCGCGCAGGCCGCGACGTATCCGGTCTCCTACAGCTTCGCGGGGCCCGACATGACGGACTCGGCCAAGCCGTGGGCCAGGGACATCCTCTGGCTTCGGTGCATCGGCCCCGGCTCCTTCCAAATGGGCTCGCCCGCCGGCGAGACGGGGCGTCAAAGTTCCGAGACGATCCATCCGGTCGCGCTTACGAAGCCGTTCTACATCGGCGTCTTCGAGGTGACGGAATACCAGTACAGGCAGGTGATGGGCGCATTGCCGCCGAACCTCGCCACGGCAAAGGGCGACGCCAAGCCTGTGACGCAGTGCTCCTACAACCTCCTTCGCGGCACGGCCCGCACATGGCCGACGTCGTCCGACGTGGGCGCCGACACCTTCCTCGGACGCCTCCGCGCGAAGACGGGCCTGGTCTTCGACCTGCCGACCGAGGCGCAGTGGGAATACGCCTGCCGCGCGGGCGTCCAGGCGGCGCTTCACAACGGCAAGGCCGCGACGGCAAATGCCGAGGCGTCCTCGCTTTGGCTGCGCAGCATCGCCTGGTTCGCGGGCAACCGCGGAGGGAGCGCCGGACCGGCGGACGTCGGCTCGAAGGCGCCGAACAACTGGCTTCTCCACGACATGATCGGCAACGCCTACGAACTGCCGCTGGACTGGTTCGCCACGCCCGGCTCCGACGGCGCCATCGATCCCGCCGGCCCCGCAACCGGCACCTCGCGCATCATCCGGGGCGGTGCCTACGACGCAGACTACAACTGGTGCCGCTCGGCCTTCCGCTATGCATGGAATCCGGCATCGACGCACCAGGCGCTTGGCTTCCGCCTCGGCCTTTCGCTCGATGGAGAGTTCTGACACGCCGCAAGCCCGACGCTTTGGTACGAGGTGGCGGCGGAATAGGCGCCACGGTGTGTCTTTTTGGCGCTGGCGCCGCCGTCTCCTTTCTGCTATCCTTTTTCCAGCTCGCGGCACTCTGCCGCGCCACCGACTCCACCCCACGGAGATACCCGCCACACTGAACGCTTTGCGAGAAGAATAGCCGCAACCGGCAAGGAGCGCGACATGGCAACAACGCGCATAATCAAGCAGCTCACGACCAGCAACTTCGACTTCCCGACTCTTGCGCTCAGCAAGACAAAGAAATATGTCGATAAAACCGATCTGCTCTACGAACTTGCGCGCGACGAGGTAGACTCCCAGCTGTTCCTTTCACGTCCGCGCCGCTTCGGAAAGTCGCTCATGCTCTCCACCCTCAAGGCGATGTTCGAGGGGCGGAGGGAGCTTTTCAAGGGGCTGAAAATCTACGACCTGCCGTGGGAGGGGTGGAGCGAAATGAACCGTCATCCGGTTTACAGCTTCACGATGTCCCGAGCGAACGGGACCACCTACGAGGAATGCCGCATGGCGTTGCGCGCACTTGTGACGGACCTCTGCATCTCCGTCGGCCTCAAATTCGACCGCGAGAATACGGTTCCAGGGAACTTTGAGAAGTTCCTCCAGGTCGCGGCCGAGAAGTCCCCGACGGGGAAGATCGTCATCTTGATCGACGAATATGACGAGCCCGTTGCGGGTTTCCTCGACGACCTGCCGGCGCTGCGGAAAGTCCGCAAGCTCCTCCACGACTTCTACGAGAAGCTGAAGACCAATTCCGGCTCCATCCGCTTCCTCATGATGACGGGCGTCACGAAGCTCGCGAAACTCTCGGTCTTTTCCGGTCTCAACCACCTCAAGGACCGGACGATGGATCCGCGCTTCGCGACGCTCTTCGGCTACACGCCGGAGGAACTCGACGGGACGCTGCGAGAGAACGTGGAGTCGTTCGGCGCCATGAACGGCTGGGACTTCGCCACGGCGAAGGCGAAGCTGCTGGAGTGGTACGACGGCTACCGCTTTTCCCCGAAGTCCGAGTCCAGGGTCTGCAACCCGGTCTCGTTGGGCAGCGCGCTGGAATCCGGCGAACTAAAGAACTACTGGGAGGCGACGGGGCAGGCGACAACGATCGTAAGCCGCATCAAGGCGGCGGACGAGATTCCCGCCGACGTGAACGGCATTGTCGCCACCCAGACGCAGCTTGACGTTTGCGACGCCGAGACGATGCCGCTTGAGGCGCTGCTTTTCCAGGGCGGCTACCTCACGATCAAGCGCGTCCGCCCGTCAGGCCGCCTTGAGCTTGGCATTCCGAACGAGGAAATTTCGACGTCGCTTGCCGAGGGCTACGTGTCCACACTGCTTCGCAACGGCATGTCGGACTGGAACGAAAACCTTGCGGACGCTCAAGACGACTTGATTGAAAAGGGCATGGAATCGCTGCTCACGCGAAACCTCCGCGCCGCATTCGCCGCCGTGCCGCACGAATGGAAGATCGAAGACGAGAAGGAGGCGAAGCGCTACTTCCTTCTTTTCATGAAGCTCATCGGCTCGGACATTTCCGGCGAGCGCCAGAGCGCCAACGGCCGCGCCGACGCGATCCTTAAGGACAAGTCCGGCGTCTACGTCTTCGAGTTCAAATATGGCAAGACCGCCCGCGAGGCCCTTGACCAGGCGCGCACAAAAGACTACGCCGGCCCGTGGCTCGACGGCGAACCGCCCGTCTTCCTCGTCGGCGTCAACTACGACCCCGAAAAGCGGGGCATCGACGACCCGCTCGTCGAGCGGGCGTAGTCGCATCCGCGAAGTTCCCGCCGAACTCAGCAGCGGCTCGCTCACCTTCCGCACCGGCCCGGAGAACCAGACGCTCTGGTGCGAGGGGCGGCTTTCCAAGCGCGTCGAGGCAGACGGGTTCTTCGCCCGGACCATCTCCGCCGAATCGCTTCTAGGAAGGGAATGACTTCTCGCATCCGATGTTCTTGTGCGCCGTCCGCGCCTTTACCTGTCTATGCTTGCTGAGCATATCGAGATCGTGGAGGGTTGCCCGATAGGAGGGAAGACCGAGGCCATGATTCCAAGGCCAACAAGGGTGTTGACAAGCAGGTACATTCGCAGACTCCTTAGTCTTTGAAGGGGTGGCCATGACAGTTCCATCGGCGGTTAGGGCCACATCGGTCGCCAGCTTTTTTCTTCCCCGTTCTACACGGCAACACGACTTTGGATCACCGTAAAAGTCCCTTGTCGTCACCCACCGATGTGTACTATCCTTTTCGCATCCGTTGCGTATGGTGCGCGACACTCATTCTCATCCCGATAGTTGAGGCATTATGCAAACCAGACATTCAGAAAACAACCCAAACGCTGACATCATTAAGTTCGAGCAGCCGACATTGATCTGTCCGGCATGTGGCGAGGACTTACTGCATCCCGATCAACGAACCAATGCTATGCTCGTTCGTCTTGAAGATGAACAGGGGCGTATCATTGACATATTCTCCTGCCATTGTGGAGATTGCTACAAAAAACTTGTTATACCGAGAAATGGTTTGAAGCACCACATTCTGGATGATCACCTAATCTATGAAGCAAACCCACAAGGATTTATGCGTATGGTCTGGACCACAATCAAGGGACTTGCAGACGGGTCGGTCAAGTACTCACCTGATGCCCTGGATAAGTTGCTGGAGTACCTGTACAACACGTTCGTGTTCTGCTCTCGAAGTTTTACACTTGAAGAGTCCGAATTTGTAAAGAGGCGTCGTGAATTCGGACTGTAGACTCGCTGTTGCCGCCGCAACGCGCTCTTGTCAACGGTCCTCATCCATTCTCACATTCTGCTGTGTGGTGGGGGCCGTGTATGACAATGTTTGGTACTTGCTCCTTTCCAAGAAGCTCCAAATATGTCAAACTGCAAACAACCAATGCGGTATGCGTTCTGATAAAGGAGGTACAGGTACATGGGGATACGGGTACGTGAGGGTATGCGAGGATGCATGTACAGGTATACGAGGTACAGATATACGGAGGTACTACAGGCCATTTATACAGAATGCATCCACAAACACACAAGGAGAACCTCATTATGAGCGCAGACATACCTAACTACATTGTCCATCTTACAGCATCCTGCTTGAAGTCATACAACGGGGCACACCCCAACCAAAGAGTGTCTTTTCCCGTGACTGGGATTCTGTTTGAGCGTGACAGGAGAAGGTGCGTTGTCTCGGCTACGGTGAAGCGGTTTGACACAGACGCCATTTCCGTTACAGGGATTACCGGCATGGACGGAACATTCAGCACATACCGGAAGAAGTTGAGTTATCTATTTTCGGTTCCCCTCGCACCAGTATCAATGGCTCGATCCTATGAGTGCGAGGAACAAGGATGCGGCTTGTTGGTGCTCCATTCTGAACTCAGACGGTCTGTTGATCGCCATGGGACTCTTCACTGCAACAACAACTTCTGGCGGAAATGCACTAGTAGGCATTTCACTTTAAGAACTAGCATCAATGAGCAATCATATAATCGAAGGTTGCATGTAGTGTATTAACCGGCATCACGTTGGTTTCCAAAACCGGATCAATCATCATCATTGGAAGGTGTCAGACATGAAGTGTGTTTTTTGCTATAGTCAATTATCGGATCTAAATACTGCATATGATCACATCGTTCCTGCATTTCTTGGCGGGTGTGTCATGTTGGAAAATGTTTGTCTGGAGTGTAACAATAAAATGGAACGGTATTTCGAAAAGACGGTTTCTGAAATGCTTTTAGTGAAACTAATCAAGCAGAAGTATGGCATAGACGGACGAGGCAAGAATGCGCCTTCTCCGTGGATAAATCAAAAAGTTGAGACCGATGATGGATTCCAAGTCATACTGTCAGAGGATGCAACTCCCAAAACCACATCACCACCATCAATTTCCATTGACGAAATAGGTAATCTGAACATCCGCGCTGTGGAAGAATCAAAAACAGATCCCGAGTCGCAGGCTAAGCGACTCTATGGAGCAATACCCAAGGACATAATCCGACAGTATACGTTGCAGAAACGCCAGACAATCCAGAAAATCGCAGACCAACTTCGCGCTTGTAAGCCGACACTGGTCAGTAATGTCAACATCGGGATAGACTATACTGCCGTACAGAAACTGTTCATCAAAGTTGCCTTTGAAACAGCGGCTGTCCTTTTTGGCTGGGATTGGGTTTGTTATTCCACGCAAGCCAAACGTCTTCACGATATCTTATTGTGCGATTGCGGTGGTACTTTTGATGATATTGATTTCACATCCACAGGAACCGAACAGTGCAAACTTCTTCATGCAGCTTTTCCAGTCCCTGGAAATCCGCAGAAGATGTTTGTCCAACTACTTGGAATCCCAGCATCGGTTTATGTGATGGAAAACGAGTATCTCCAACGAATGCGGTGTCATCCATTGGGTCTTTTCTTCACCGGCATCTGCCTGGATGGCACAATAATACCCATTCCAGGCAGACAACAAGTTTGTGTAAACGATTTCGAAATTGAAGCATAAAACACCCATTCAGTTATAAGTTGCGAGCATCTCTGTCCATTCTGAACCCATGAATCTCGTTTTTTCCTTGACTTTTGTTGAGTGCAAACCGGATCCAGAATTGTTCACCTTTTTTGCCACGACAATACAAGAGGACACTATTCGTTTTCAGATTCCTCCTCTACCTGAAAGATACCGCATAGAAGTTGCCATCCTGACAGAAGATGAATTCGTGCGAACTCGCTCAACCAGTCGTGTCACTTTTGCGACTTTACAGAATCCTATTGCATATATTGATTCGTCCATTCACGTGCTTCACTATTCTCATGTTTCTGCTTTTTGTGAAAGAAAGAGCTATTTGAAAACCATCAGACACGAATGTGTTCATGCCCTCCAATTGCTGGCAAGTCAAGTTCACCCAAAGAACTACCCTTGGTTGTACGAATCAATTGCATGCGCCGTGGCCGAGCAAAAGCAAATTATACCCGAAACCATCCCTGCCTGGAAAACTTTTGTGGAGCATTTCTATGAGATTCCAGGTTGCTATGCCATAGCCTATCATTTTGGATGTGCGCTTCTCCATAGATTCTCGATTCCGGAAATCATTCAGTTAAGCAAGTCAAACACCGAATGCTTCACAGAATGTCAGAGGTTTTACAAAATTGCATTCAACAAATGAATACAGTATTGTTTCGGCTAATGCGTTCCACAAGTTGCGTTGCTATTTTACGCCTGTCAGATGGTAGGGACTCCACATTGAACAAGGCAATTCCTGACTGAACATAGCCACGAATGGCAATTGAAACGAGCCGCACCATCCCCGCTGAAGAGGCGTCCAAATCGCAAAGACGATTCTCTGACTTCCAAGAACCAAGCCCAGATTCGCAAACCAGTTGTAGTATTTGGCGGCATTCTTTCAGCCAACCAGAAGATGCTTCGTTTGCCCGTTTCAGCAACCGGTCAAATGAACTAGTCATGATTGCCTTGTAGGACAGACTGCCGTCGATTGTCAAAGACGAATGCCGATGGTCCAACCTCCTCCCATTACAAATCGGACAAAGGGAAACGGTGCGTTTGGAATAGATGTTTTCCGCTGCTCGATTTGGATAGTATGAATGGTTCCGTAAAAAGAAGTTGATCAAACCCGACCAGCCAGATTTAGAAAAATCATGTTCTTTATTGCCTTCCAGGCCATAGAACAGAATCCTTTTCCCAGAATCATCGAGTTTGTCAAGAGAATCTGAAAGGTGGAAATGTTTTGAATGGTTGAACCATGTTTGAACGGCTTGGAAAGAACCGCTGTTTTTCAAAAATGAGATACAATCCTTCGTCAGACGAGAGCCGTCGACAAAACACGATTCCGGGATGGTTGCGGCGGATCCCCGCCCACCGCAAAACGAGCATTTTCCCGTTGGACTCTCATCATTGAAAACATACTGCAACAAACCTGCAATATCTGGATGTGAAGACATAACGGATGTTACAACGGCATCCCGCAATCCAAATATGCCGTAAAGAGAGTATGAGAACTTTGATGCCTCGGCGAAATCAATCGAAAAGACAACAGGCGACGAAATGTTTATTTCATCTTCACCTATGCCGTTGGCTCGAGAGAAGAGAGGATTCCCCGGAATGGCCGTTGCGAGAAAGTCGGCATTGGTCGAAAGGGAAAGCCGCTTGATTTCGTTCGCTGAGTCGGCTAGCCGATGGACACTGTTAGCAGGAAAAGAGCGAACTGATCCATCCGTTGAAAACGCGATGTACGACTTGCCGTCGATTGTCGATGGACGCTGCCAGAATGGTCGAACGGATTCTGAAAGAAGTCTCGATGTTGGCGTGTCCGCCTTTGAAAAGTTCTTCGCATAATCGTTGAAAAGGAGTCGCCCACCATCCTTGCCGACACCGCCGAGTTCCACAATGTAGTCGCTCCCCAAGATAACGGGAAGATTGTGTTCAACGGCAACAACAGTATTGCCCGCATTCACCAGAAGCCGAATCGCTTCGACTAGTTTTTCGGCATCACTGACATGAAGACCTTTGGAAGGTTCATCCAGTAGAAAGAGGCCATTGCCGGTGTTTTGTGAGAGTGCATTGGCTATATGCAAGCGTTGCAGTTCGCCTTGAGATAGCGTATTCGACCTTCTTGAAAAGGTCAAATGCCCAATGCCAAGCAAGGCGCAAAAGGTAGAAAGCCGGGATAGTTCTGAAACGCAGAGTTTGTTTCCGACTTCTGACAGCGGTGTTTCCATGAGTTCATGAAACGACACGTTGGAAACTGTAGCTCGAAGGACCTCGGCTGCATATCCTCTCCCATTGCACTCGGGACACAACCCGATTATGTTTCCGTCATCCGAGAGCAATTCTCGTCGCCCGCTACATGTCTCGCACTTTCCGTCAGAAGAATTTGGTAGAAAACAAGATGGTTTTATTCGCAAGCCTTTCGAAAAAAGTTTTGCGATGATACCGAAAGAGGAGAGTTGAGTGGCAACGGTTGACGTGTAGGGAAACGCGGTGGATCGCTGTGAAAGATATACAACGCTGCTGAATCCAAAAAGTTGAGGATTGCTGGCAATCCGAGCATTCAGAACATCTCGTAGAAATGTTGTCTTGCCGCTTCCGGAAACGCCGCAGACAGCACTGAAAGCTCCGTACGGAAGACGAATCGACAGGTCTTGGAGATTGTTGGCTGTCAAATGATCGAATGCGAGCCATTTCTTGAAACGAGCCTCTTGATCGTTTCGACATTTGAAATGTATTGAATCCTTAAGCACCAATGCCGTTGAAGTGTTGAAGTCGTTGATATTCTGTGTCCAATCCGAAAACAGGAGGTTCCCGCCGTTGGCCCCGGAACCTGGTCCGATGTCGACAATCCAATCGCAAGAACGAATCATCTTGGGATTGTGTTCGACCATGACTACCGTGTTTCCATTTTGACAAAGATCCTTCAACAAACCGGTCAACGATTCTATGTCAGCATCATGAAGCCCAGTAGAGGGTTCATCAAGTAGATAACAAACTCCCGCAACGTTGGCATTCAACAAAGAACAGATTCGAATTCTTTGCAACTCCCCACCGCTCAGGGTTGAACTTTTCCTGTCAAGCGAAAGATGTCCGCAAACGACACGACGGAATGCCGTTGTTTTTCGAATGATTCGGCGAAGATGGTTTGCTGCGGGCTTTGGAATGGTAGGCAAGATCGCATCGCCCCAGGCATCAAGTTCGGCGATGGTCATATGCATGAAATCTGAAAACCGTTTCCCGAACAGGCGAAAACAGTCGATTGCCGGATCAAACCGTACGCCGTTACATGACGGGCACACGCATTTCTCGAATAATGAAGACAGTGCAGAAGCCCCCCTTCCCTTGACAAATGCTTCCTGCAAAGCTCCGATGACTCCAGGAAATGGAATTTCTTTTTTCTTTCCATGACCAATGTTAAGGGAAATCGGTTGGGCAACCCCATGTAGGAATGCTTCCATTGATTCGGAAGAGCATGAATTCAGAGGCTCCTTGATGTTGATGCCCAGACTTTTGACGATTGATTTCAAATCGCCTCCGCTGATGTTCGTATACTTGATTCCCCTGTCGGATACGAACCTGATTCCCCCGTCCAGAATGGTTTTCCGAGCATCGGAAATGAAGGCATCCAAATTTGGAGAGGAAATGTCACCGGCCCCGGAACAACAACGACACATGCCGCCCCCGTCGTCGAATGGCGTCATAAAGGAGAACCTGCTCCGAATCAAACGCGGCAAAAGGGTTCCACAATGGGAGCAAATGAAGTTCCGCAACGGATTGTACGGAGTTTCCGCATCAACCAGAATGGTTGCCTGGAACTCCTTGTTGAACTGCCGGATTTTCCCGGCTGTTGCGCAATCCCAATCAAAGAAAACTTCGGCAAACCTGGCCTTCCTTCCTCTGGCGTTTAGTAACTTCTTGGAAGAGTCGTAAAACCGTTCTTTTCGTATTAATCCAATCGCGCGCAAATAATCCAATGCCCGGTCGTATCTGTCATCACAGACAATTTCCGCCAGAAGACGCGACGGTATTAGCCCTTCGTTCTCTTGTCTTGCAGTGCATCTTGGGCAGATGGTTTCACCAAAAGCAACAAACAGATTTCTCAATGGTTCGTGAAGCCCCGAAACGGTTGCCACGGTGGACATTGAATTGGTTATGCTGCATTTCGTATCGACCAAAAGGGGCAAAGGCAGGTTTTCGATGTTTTCAACCCGCACGTGTTTCGACGAGGCCAAAGACGATGCGGCGGCCCTGGAAAACATGCACGAATATCGTTGGGCGCCCACGGAAGCGAGGACATTTTTCAAAAGCGAAGACTTTCCCGAACCGGAAATCCCCGTAATCGCCGTCATTCGATTGACGGGTATCGCAACGGAGAAATCCTTGAGATTGTTTTCAGCAGCCTTTGTAATCTTGATTTCCAAGATGTCACCTCCCGATTTCAAAGACTACGTAATGAGCAGGGATTCGGTCCGAATCAAGGTGTCTTGCGCCGATACTCTCTGCAGTCACGAATTCAGAGACAATTCGACGAGGCGCAAAACCAAAACGTTTTGCTTTGGCAAGCACGAATGGAAGTGTCGCTCCGTCAATTTCGCAAAAAGCAATCACAACAGCCCCAACGGGCACAAGGTGTCGTGTCGAGTAATCAAACAAGAGCTCAAGCAAATCTCTCCCGAACGGGTCTCGCCAACAATTCGTGAGAAATGCAAAGGTTTCCGCAGTGGGATTTTTGAATGCATCGTCGGACGGATAGGGGGTTTCCGTCAGGATGGAGGCAGATGACACAGGAGGGTTTGAAACGATTAAATCGAATGTCCCCGAATCCGGGTGATTCTCAAATGCGGAGAAGTCGGCTTCGATGACGCTTGCCGATCCGGGCCGAAGTTGCTCGGAGAAATTGTCCATGCAATTACGGCAAGCCAATCCATTGAGTTCAACGCCGATAACTTTGCATTTGAACTGGTCTGCCAGAAAAATGGATATGGGGCCGACGCCGCACCCGACATCCAACACTTGGGCAGACATGGTTGCCGGGGCTTCCTGGAAACTTCTCGCAAAGTATTCGGCCAGTCCGAACCTGTTGCATGTGAACGGGTCGGCTTTCAGCAAATAGTCTTTCGTCGGGGTCCGAAACACCGTTTTCATTTTACATCTACGCGATGGGGCGAATGTTGGCGTCGCGAAATTCGCGGACGTGTTCTTTCCAGATTCCAGGGCAGATGCAATTCATGATGCAGCGGCGGCAGATTGGCGACTTCCACCGCATTCCGGAATCAAGCTGGCTGAAATCTTCAAGGTATTTGTCATTGCCTGTCAAAAGATCTAGCTGGTTTGGCCAATAACTCTCACCGACGCAACGCTCGAACCCGTGCATGAGACAGAAGGGAATGCCTTCTGTTCGGAGAATGCTTTCCGGAACAAGTCCGTTCCGCCCCAGACAACAAACGGCTTTCGCCGTTTCGACGAGCCCCGTTGCGAGCGGTAAGGGAGATTCAAGGTGCATCATTGCAAACTGAATGATGGCCGGCTTGAACGGCAGAACAAGTTCAGCGATTTCGCGAAGATGCGATATGTTAGTAGAAGAAACTACTGTGTTCGTGTAGATGCGGCAATCTGTTTCCGAAATGTTCCAAATCGCGTTGAGAAGGCTTTCAAAAGCTCCGCTGTTGGAACACAACGCGTCGTGGGTCTCTGCTGTATGACCATGGATGGAGAAGGAGACACACACTTCGCTTCGCTTTGAAAATGATGCAAGAAAACGAAACAACATCGATTCATTTGATTTCAATCCGAAGCCATTGGTTTGGACAATATATTTTGTGTATCCAAGCCGTTCGGCGTGTTCCATTGCCGACACTACAGAATCCGGGACCAGCGTTGGCTCTCCGCCTGAAAGGACGAGCTCGCGGCAGCCTTTGGACGAACCTTCCTCGATGGCCGACATAATCGAGGCTGTCGATGGTTTCAAAGAATTCAGATGAGATGAGAAACAAAAACTGCACCGATTGGAACAGCCATATGTCAGTTTTACGTTAAGGCAGTGCATATTGAACGGTCTTTCGTATGTGGTCAAACAACAGATGTTTAGCCGAACAATAATCAACAAGCAATTCGCTTGACTTTGCCTTGATGATGCTACGCATAGGAAGGCACCCTCCCTTGCAAAGACCGAAGATATCACAGCGGTTGCAATCGTTCATCATTTCTTCATAAAACTCATGGAACCGGCAAGCATGACATGGAGCCGAAAGAGCCTTGGTCAGAGCATCATCAGACATTGTCCGAATGTTTCCGATAAAACCGAAATCCCGCATTGAAAAATGATCCATTGTGTCGCAAAGCCACAGTTCGCCATCTGGATAAAGGCAGACGAAATTGTCGCACTTCTCGTCGCGATACTCACACCATGTAACAAAAACGTTGGAAATTTTGGCCAAAATTGTGGCTATCGGATCGATGACAAGAGTCTGGTCTCTAGATAATTTTGGCAGATCATGCATCCACATATCAAAAACTGAACACATGAATCTTGCATACTGGATGGGATTGATTCCAAATCGCTCCGGATGTCCTGTTGCAGAAAAGTTGTAACAAGGAATGAACTTGCACAACCGAGCATGAATGGATTTCATGAATCCATAGACCTCCTCCGGATGGTCTATGTTGTGAGAGCCAATGACGCTGATAGTCGAAAACTTCAAGGAGGAATTCTGGATTCGTTTGATACCATCCATTACTTTGGTGAAGGAAGACTGGCCGCCTATTGAGACGCGGACAAGGTCATTGATGGGCTGCGGCCCATCAATGCTAATGCTCACCACTCTTCCGCTAAGAAGATCCACATTGTCTTGAAGAAGCGTCACGCATTCTTCAGTCAACAATGTTCCGTTGGTTTGAACGGCTATTTGGAAGTCTACGCCCTTTGTGTCTCGCGCGGAACGGACTGCGGACATGAATCTTCTGAGAAAGGAAGCACCACAAAGCAAAGGTTCCCCGCCATGCAGCAACCATAGAATTCTTGACTTCGGAAACAAATCTGCCGTTTTTGACACAAGACGTTCTGTATCCTCGATGCTCAAGGAATGGTTGTCATAGAAATCCCCGTTCTTGTGGAATTCAAAACAATACCGACACCGCAAATTGCAGTTCATCGTCGGTTTGATGATAAACGTCTTATGAAGCATAGGCCGTTCTTTCGTGTGCATGACCAAGCCCTTAACATTCGTCGATACCAACACCACACAAGCCCCTTGTTAACAAGAGGCTTGGTGAATCATTGGTGGTTGGGCTGGTGCTTGTCAGTATCCGTGACTGTAATCATGGTGGTCGCCCCAGCAAGCGAGTGCGGAGCGGTCCTCGTCATTCTTCAATGATTCGATGAAATCCTGAAGCTTCGCCAATTCCTCTTTCGTGTACTCCGAAGGTTGGATGGACTGCTCATTCGATGTCTTTGACTGTTCTTCTTTCATGTGTAGTGTCCTTTCTGTCCGCACCCGACAATGGGTAGAGACGGGTTTGATTTTACACGATGCACGGTGGCGAGGCAATCAAAAAAGGATAGAATTATTTAGCCTTCGAATGTAGATCGACAATATGCCAACTGCGCCTTGAAAAATGCCTTGAACGGTGCTGCCGCGCCTCCGGCCCCACACCGCCCTTTCAATCGGCCCTTGCAAACATCATCACCGGCGCCTGGAGCCCTGATCAGTCGCTCACCGTCCATCGCCCACGGACCTTCCTCAATCTCGATGGCATCGCCGTCCTTGGGATAGACGATCCATGACTGCTTGGTGCGAATCGCCCTGTCTGGCGTGTTGTCGTTCCCGTTGTACCCGGGCAGAAGAAGCCGGAACCCGCTGTACTTTTGTCGGGCCTTTTCATGCTCATCTTCCTTCCAGCACGGATTTGACTTGGCATCCAACATGATCAGAAAACTGGGCATTCGACGATGGGAAACCACACACGCAAAGTCGGGCGTGGCGTAGTCATCATCCTGCTTCCACGCCCCAGCACACCAAGTGGCGGAGACCAACGGCGCCTTCAAGCTTTCCGCTTCAAGGAGCCCACGCGCCCCGCCCTTGACTTCATGGAAAAGCCAGAACTGAATACCGTCATCCGACTCAAAAACAACCCAACTCCCCTCGCCTGAATGAAAGTTGCGCGAACCCAGTTTGAGTCGACATTCCGCCGCCGCGTTGCACAACTGGTAGTAGACCCAGTACTGATACATCTTCGAGTACTTCCATGCGGCAAGGGTCTCTCCTTCCTCCTTCGGGGCTTCAACAGGGGTCGCCCGTCGGTATCTGGAACGTGCCTGGCTTCGCCAATTGAAAAACTGCTCGTCGAAATCACGGATGGCAGAGTAAATCCGCCGGTACGTCGGGCTGACATTGAAGACGGCCGGAGCGACATCGTGGTAAGACAGCGGACTTAACGTAGAAACGCCCTTGAACACATCCGTCGCCACCAACCGCCGCAAATCGTCCTCCATCGTCATCAGAAACGATTCCTCCCGCTTCCGGCGAGATACGTTGTCACGGATCTTCTGCCGAGTTGCAACAATGGCTCGGGGATGCTTCTGGCCGAATCTTTGTTCCTCCTCCTCTTGAAGTTCCCGCGTGAATTGATCTTCCGCGTCCCGAAACGAATCCTGGACAAGTTCCCGATAACGTCCGGCAATCCGTTTCAAGAAAGAGTAGATGACGATGTGGGCATCCACGGCAAACGACACGGAACGTGATTTTGCCTCAATATATCGGGGGGGCGCCTCGCGGCAGGCAATTTGGACCAATGTTGGATTTTGGATGCGCATAGCCCGGCCCAATGGGGTGATCCCATCAACCAATGCCGTCTGCCAAACCGGAGATTTCAGAAGTGCGGGAATCTTCCTTGCAAAGAAGTCTTTCCAAATTTGCCTGATGGCGCGTTTCTCAATGTCCGGATCCGAATCGGCAAATGCGCTTCCACCAAGCCCCCAGGACAGGGAAACCCTATTTCGGGCAAACAGACCCCGCAAATCGTCGTATATGAACGCAAACAGACCACGCTGGGCCAACTCGGCCCGCATCTCGTCGTACCGCTTTACATCACAGTTTCCTGCCACAACGGTGATTGGAAGATCAATGCTCTTGATCTCGCCGCTGCCTGACTCCCACTGCAACACAAGCAAGGAATCGAACATCAGGTCGTCAACAAGGCGAAACTCGCGCTTGTCCCTGAGCTTTTTTCCCGAATTCACCCCGGCTTTGTCCTTGGATGCCTTTCTTGAAGCACGAAATGCACAAGTCAGGACAGTCGCCCCTTGCCGAGCACCGGATCGAGGAAGCTTAGCGGTTCCCGTGACATCGGCATCACTTCCCCCCGCCATCAACTCGAAACGGGAAGCACCATCAAAATCTTTTCGGGAATTACCACAGAGGCTCACAGAGAACCACCGCCTTCTTGCAGACACCATGTTTGAATTGGCAAAAACAAGTCGCCCGTCGCTGCTGACGGGACCGGAAACCCATACGCCGCTCAGCGAGGACGTATCCAGTTCGCATTCCGCAAACAGAATGTGTGGATCAAGATCCTCGTCGTAGATCAACATCCGCAACATCGCACACAGAACCCCGTCTATGCCTTTGAGGAAGTGGAAAGCACGGCATCAATGTATTCCACGGAGAGAGTAAGTTTCGCCTTTTCGCAAACAGATCGGAGTTGATTCAGTTGCTTCGTGAAATCTCCATCGCGCTCCCATTCGTTTCTCAACGTCAGCTTGGAAAGCACACGTTGCACAATGGCTTCGTCAAACGCGAGAAGACGGGCTTGATCCAAGGACACATTGACTGCCTTTGCCGCGTTGCCCTCTGCTATCTCCGATACGGCCGGACGATTCAGGATGTATTCGGCCATGTTCTTTCGCACTCGTCGACTTGGATACAAATTCAGGGAAGAGAGCGAAGTCACGAGGTCTTCCATGACATTCTTCGGGACTGTGGTGTCCAAGGATGGAGATCCCTGCCCAACGGGTTCGGGACAGACAAACCCATGTTGGAAAACGGGGTGTTCATCAGGGAGACTGTCTGGGAAAAACGGCTCGCTTTTATCGTCTTTGCCAGGGCCGGACAATGTAATATAGTTGCATCGATCCAAAAAACGTTCCGTGAAGGGCTTAGTTGTGTGATCAATGTTGCATGTCCCCACAATTCTGAGGTTTGGAATTCTGAAAGAACCGCCTTCTGGATTCACGATTGTACGCTCACAAGGAGACTCACCAATGGCTTGCAGAAAATCGCTGAAGTAAAGCTCCGCCTGCGCGAGATTCATTTCCTCAAAACAGAGGAGCGACATCATTTCATTGAACGGCTTATCCTGTATCCCGTTCAAGAATTCGAATAGTCCACCGGGGGCCGGCTGAAACGAATGGTCGTTGTCTTTTGCCAACGGGTTTCTCCATCCCAGAAGATCGGCTGGCTCAATCCAGGTGGACACCACATTCATTCGGTGCCAAAGCCGGAGGGTGTTTCCGGAGGGGGTGTTTGAATCATGTTGACCCTCTGCGGCACACTGGGCGTACAGTTTGAAAAGCGAGGACTTGCCCGTTCCGGATGCGCCGGACAACATGGTGAGAGACCCTGTCTTGACACTGGTATGAAAGCGAACTATGTCGCGAAACGAGTAGTTCCAACCGGACTTGCGGATTGTCTTCCAAAACCGAACCACGGAAGGTATCTCCGCATCCACGCCTAGCAGTTTTGAAACAATTTGTGCATCACAAGGAGAATTCCAATTGAAACGATTCCCATACTTGTGAGCCGCCTTCGTCAATAGTCCTCCACTCCAAACTTTTGGATGGCCATGTATGATTTCCTTAATCGCATCCTTGTTTGTGTCGGATTCCTCCCAAATGGTTGTTCCAACATCCAAAAAGTCTCCCTGTCCATAGGGACGTTGAAAGTCCGAACGGGCAAAAACGTACGCTTTTGCGCCCAGTTCAGCATCTACGGAAAACTCAATGTTGAATGCATTTACATCCTTAATCATTTCTGACAAGGCTTTTTCTGAAATGGTGTTGGTATTCATTGGTGTTCTCATGACTGCTGGTGAATCCACTTGGAAATGGTCACTCGCCGAACGCCGAGCTGCTCGGCGGCGGCAGATTGGGTACGGTACTTGGCGACAGCGGCGCGGGTGTAGCGGGCGCGGAGGGACTTGACCTCGCGGTCGATGGCGTCGCCCAACGTCTCGCCCTCCCTGCACGCGGGAAGACCGTCGATCTCTTCGGAGGGCGGCGGTGTTGGTGGCATAGCGGGCGGTTTGGTGGACTGTTCATCCGGGGCGGCGGGAGCAGCGGTAGGCAGCAACCCCGTTTCGTCGGTCTGCTGCGCGGTTCCGGCGCCGTCCCAGCGCTCGTCCTCCTGAAGTTCCCGCTGAATGGTATCGACGCCGATGACGCCGCCGGCGGAGGCGAACACGAGCGCCCGGAGAACGACATTGCGCAGGTGTCGAACGTTTCCCGGCCACTCCTGCTTCTCCAGAAACGCCAGCGCCTCCGGCGAGAACTCGGCCTTGCGGTCCAGTTCCTTGCAGAACTCCGCGAGGAACTGGCAGGCCATGTGGGCGACGACGGTCTTCCCGCCGACGCGGATGCCGCTTGCCATCCGCTCTCGAATCGACGGAACATGGAAGGTCAGCGGGGCAAGCCGCCAATAGAGGTCTTCCCGAAACTTCTTCTCCTCGACCATCCGCCACAGATTCCGATTGGTCGCGGAAATGATTCGGACATCGGTCGTCCGCGGCTTTTCCCCAATCGGCTTGTAGGTCCGCTTACAGCGGGTCTTCGCACCTTCCTTCGGCTGGATGAAGTCCAGAAGGATGCCCTGGGCCTCCGGTGACAGACACTCCACTTCGTCCAGGAACAGGATGCCTCCATTCGCCTCCGCGGCAAGTCCCGTGATATCATCCACCGCGCCCGTGAACGATCCCTTCTTGGCCCCGAAGAGCTGTGATCGGAGCATGTTCGTGTCCCCGCCCAGCGCCGCGCAGTTGAAGGAGACAAATGGCTTCCCCTTGCGCGACGAGAGCTCCTGGATGATGGTCTCGGCGATGCGGTTCTTGCCCACGCCCGTCTCGCCCGTCAGAAGACAGTCCACGTCCAGCGCGGCAATGGTCGCCAAACGACTCCTCTCCGACCGCCCCTCCTCGGTGTCGGGGAAGAGGTTCTGCGCCGTCGTGTCGAAGATCCGCGAGATGGCCTCGTCATCGGCCCGGCGAACGAGCGTCAGGTCCCACGGGATGTCGCAGACCATGACCCGACGGTCGTTCTTGACGACCTGGATGAAGTTGGCGGGGCGGCGCTCCTTGCCGATGAGCGCCAGCGTGATTTCCTGCGTGACGGTGCCCGGAGTCAGGTTGAAGTACACATCCTTCCAGTCGATGCCGTCCCCCTCCACCTCCTTCAAGACCCGGACTGTCTCGCGGTACACCGAATCGTAGTCCCAAATGTCCACGGCACAGCGATGGATGTCGATGCGCACGGCGTCCGGCTTCCGGTTGATCCGCCGCCAAAGGAATGACCGGTAGCGCGGCTCGAAGTCGTTGAGCAGGGTCTCGGGCACCTTTCTGCTGGACAGGAGAACCAGCCGCCTGAATTGCGGGAAGGGATCGGGGGTTCGGGACGCGGAAGTGAATCCCCTGGGGCCGTCATCCCCCAAGATGAGAAGGAGCGACGAATAGGCCTTCTCCAGATTCAACTGCTTGAACTGCTCCTGCGTCGCCTTCGGAGAGTAGCCCTTGTCGGCGGAGAAGATCCGCTCCGCCACCATTCGATCCGCCGGTTCAGGGGAGACTTCTTCTCTCCCCATCACCTTCAGCTCCGTATCGCCGATCCAGCTGACGAGGACCGGAAACAGATCGGAAGAAGATGGATTCCTGCTTTGCATGTCAAACATTCTTGACTTTATGGGGGCGAATGTCAAGGGTGTGTCACTTTTTCTTTACATTTGGCATCGGCCATGTTGACGGACGGGCGGTTTCCCGGTCTGGCATGGCGTATGCGTTGGACAGGGTAGGTCTCAACAACGAAAGGAGAGCGCAAGCAACGTGACAAAGAAACCATCCCCTAAGACCAAGAAAGACATCCACGGACAGGGCGACAGCGCGGACGGGTCCGGACATGGACCCGGAAGCCAGGACGTCCTGTTGTGCTTCCCGGAGACGGTGCGGAGTCAGGCGAAGCGGGCCGCGCTCGTGGTCCGCGCGAATTGGCCCCGCCGCGGCGTGAACGTGCTGGTGCACGGCCCGGCCGGGGTCGGGAAGGAGTTCTTCGCCGAGACGATGGCGGGGCTGCTGAAAGCGGAGTTCTCGCGCCGCAGCTTCGATGCGAGCGGACTGTCGGGCGAGGCATCCGAGGAGGCCAAGGCGCAGCTGACGACCATCCGAGATTGTGAAGCACAATCGGCTGGGAAGAAACAAGTTCTGGCGATTTCTGGAACCGAATCGCTGTACGACCTCTGTGGCCGGGATGCCTTTTCCGGCATTCTGTCGAACCCCGGATGCATCCGCTTCTGGCTGGCGGAGAAGAGGCCGAACGGGCTGCCGTGCGATGTGGCGCGCCTGTTCGACGCGGCGGTGGGCATCCCGCAGCTGGAGGAGGCGGACCGACTCCGCATCTGGCGCCACCATCTGGGAAGGCTGGGCATTGGGAAGGGCGTCGGCAAGAAGAAAATCGCGGAACTCGCCAAGTCGTACCCCGTCGACGCCGGGGCCATCGCACGGGCGGCGGAGACGCTGGCGGAGATAGCGCGGTCGTCCGGGAAGCCGGTCTCGCGGACGGCGCTTCCGGCGGTGGAGGCCATGTTGGCCTCGCAGTGCGAGTTGCGTGGCATGGAGGAGGATCCGAAACCGCCGGCGAAGAAGCCGATGGACCTGGACGCCCTCAAGGCGTTCGACATCCGAAGTACGCCGAGAGCCGAGGATGTGGTTCGCTCCTTTGAGCGGCATGTGGCGGGGGAGGACACCGCGGAGGAGGCCCCGTTCGGACCGGACATCATGAGCCTGCTGCTCTACGGTCCTCCGGGAAGCGGGAAGACGAGGTTCGCGAACGCGCTGGCGGGGCACCTCGGGCTTCCCATCCGGCGGGTGTCCGCCGGAGATGTGCTGGAATCCTACGTCGGGGCGACCGAGCGGAACCTGAAGGCGGTTTTCCGGGACGCGGCGGAGAACGGGGAGATGCTCTTCTTCGACGAGGCCGACGGACTGCTCCGGTCTCGCGCGAAGGCCGAGCAACCGTGGCTTGTCACGCAGGTCAACGAGCTGCTGGTCTGCATGGATGCCCATCCGGGAATCATGGTCTTCGCGACGAACCTCGTGCACAACCTGGACCCGGCGGTCCTGCGGCGATTCACCTTCAAGATGGAGTTCGGCTACCTGACAAGGGAAGGACGGCGGCAGTTCTTCCAGAAGGCGTTCCGGACGCCGCTGACCCCTGCGGACGCGATGCGGCTGGACGGCATGGACCGCCTGACGCCCGGCGACTTCCGAACCGTCAGCCAGGGGCTTCGCCTCGCGGGAGACCACGCCGACAACAAGACGCGCTTGGACGCGCTCGCACAAGAAATCGCCCGCAAGCCTGCAACGGAAGCATGGCGACTGACGGCACAGAGCCGGAGTGTCATCGGGTTCCGATAGGGCGACCATGCCAATCTACGACAGCGGGCACTCGTTTACACGACACAAGGAAGCAACACCATGATTGACACCATGTTCCACCGCTGGCTCCGCAGGAATCGTTGCCGCGAACAACCTCACACGCGGAGACAAGGCGCAGGACGAAGCCATCGGCGAGGCCATCGTCAAGGCTGCCGCGGAGAACCCGGCCGTGCTTGCCGAGATCGTCGGCATGAGAAATCGCCCCAAGTCGAACCTCTACACGCTGCTCGGCATCGGCGGCTGCGGTGCGCTGCTCCTCATTGCCGGAGCCTTCGCCCTGCGCCTCTCCACGCGGAGGGGCGCGCCGCGATGAACCTCACGCCGAGGCGCGCCGCGTTTCGCAACTCGCCCTGGAGCGACACCTCGACGCGGCGACGGCGTTGTCCTTCGACGCAAAACAATGACTGCCGATTCTCGACACAGTTCACTCCTTCCAGAGAATCTGAAACCATGAACGCCATGAGCAAGAAACCCAAGCAAACAACAAAGTCTCATCCTATCGCGGCGGAGATGCCGCGCAAGTTCCAGAATCTGTACGAGAAGTTGCGCGCGACGAACGACATCGATGTGCACCGGGACGAAGTGCACGACCTCGCGACGATCTACGCTTACTGCGACTATGACGAGTATCGGGAAATCCTCAACGCCGTGTACGTCATGGGCGACATCCAGGCTGTCACCAGGCGTTGGGGCAGACTTCGAAGGGATCTTGGAAAGACAATACGTTTGCCACCGTCATTGTCGTGTGGATCAACTCCGTGGCGCCAAAGGACGAGACGATGTCCACGATGATTCATGAAATGTCCCATGTTGCGGATTTCATCGTAGAGACATGCGGAATCTCCGATGGAAACGGAGAGATCAGGGCATACATTATGGAGTCCGAATCCCAACGGGTATTCCAGTCGATCTATGGCCTGAAAGGGAAGACTGTCGTCAAACTAGACAAGATTGTCTCCGATCTATCCAGCATCAAGACCGAGTGCAAACAGAAGAGAGCATAACCGTTGTAGGACCAATGGCCCCGATTTGGCGTTGAGGCCAGATCGCAACTATCCTTCCGGCCTTCATCCGTTATAATATCTGTGGAGAGCCACTTCTCCATGGACCATGGACATCGTCGAAGAAATCAAGCAGGACCGCGAACGCGGGGCGAAACGGCTGGAAGCCGAATACAAGGCGGGGCTGATGACCCTCGCCCGCCGCTTCTGCCATGACCCCGGCGACGCCGAGGAACTGCTGAACCGCACCTTCGCCGCCGTGGTCGAGGGCATCGACGACTATCTGGAGCAATCCGCCTTCTTCGCGTGGATGTGCCAGATTCTGGTGAACATCCACGCGACGGATGTCCGCCGCAAGTCGCACCAGAACGAGGTCTATCCGGGCGTCGTCCCGGACGTCGCCGACGAAAGCGCCCAGGAGGACGTCTACCGCAACCTCGACCACTCGCTTCTCCACGAGGCGATCGAGACGCTCCCGCAGAACCTGAAGGAAGTGATCGTCATGCACTACCTCATGGACGAGCCAGTCGCGCAGGTGGCGAAGTTCGTGGGGCAGCCGGTCAGCACGATCAAGTGGCGGCTCCATGTCGCCCGCAAGGCCCTCGCCGCCAAACTCGGCGTGGCGGCGAAGAAGCCCGGCGGCAAGGCCGTGCTGCTCGCGCTGGCGCTCTGCGCGCTTACCGCGCTTGGCGCGGCGACATCCCTCGCCGTCGGACGCCTGCGGTCGCCTGCGTCTGCCGCACCCGAACAGCAAGCGTACAACAGCAAGGGCTCTGCCGCGCCTGCGGTTTTCGGCAATGTCCCACAGCCTTCAACAGCTTTTGACACCCTTCCCCCACACCAAGGAAAAGACATGAACGCAACGACACGCACCGCGGCGCTGGGCGCCGCCACCGCGCTGGCATTCGCCAGTGCGCCTTCCGCC
>JAEEGL013382651.1_pt1 | contig 24681 bp, 21 predicted proteins | sample 9134231 | NCBI WGS metagenome assembly JAEEGL01 (sample SAMN16246548, study PRJNA631951) | gut metagenome | biome: gut microbiome; feature: rumen; material: fiber-attached | host: Bos | place: Iran: Karaj | collected 2018-10
ATATGAAGTTAAAGACTTTTATAATAAAAGTATTAGAACTTACTATTATCATTTTATCACTAGTAATAGCCTTGCTATCCTAGAATAAAAAAAGACACTTAAGTCAAAGACTTAAATGTCATCACCAATACAAGGTAGACATTCAAGTTTGTTGAATGTTCCTTTTTTATGAAGCAATACCTCACAAAACAATTATAACACAAAAATAAAAAAATACTGATACATAAAAAATTAAAATCGTTATATAATAATTATGTAACCAAAAATTGACTTTTAATACGAAAAGTGTTATAATATAGGCCAATTTAAAGGGGGATTAATATATGGATTTAGAAGAATATAGAAGACAAATAGCTAATTTATCAGTTAATGATCAAAAATTAAGAAATTTGTATTTAAGAAAATTAGCGTTAGGAGAAATACAAGGACCTCTTACAGGATATGCAAGTATTGATAAACCTTGGCTAAAAAATTACAGTGAAGAAGTAATAAGTGAAGACTTACCTCAAAAAACGATTTATGAATATTTAATATTAAAAAACGCTGAAAATCTTGATAAATATGCCATAGAGTTTTTCGGGAACAAATTGACTTATAGAGAGTTAATTGAAAAAATCAACGAATGTGCTGATTCATTTGTTTCATATGGAATTCAAAAAGGAGACGTTGTAACGATTTGTATGCCAACAACTCCTGAAATGGTTATTATGTTTTATGCTTTATCAAAAATTGGAGCAATTTCAAACATGATAGATTTAAGAAAAAGCCCAAAAGAAATTGAGGAGTATACTAGTGAAGTTAAATCAAAAATGTTTATAGGAATAGATTTGATAGAAGATAAAATGAAAACTATCAAAGAGAATACTGGTGTACAAGAAGTTGTTAGTGTTTCTATTTATGAATCATTTAATCCAATTTTGAAAGGATTGTTAAAAGTAAAAGATACTATTAAAACTAAAAAAATTCACTCAAAAGATTTCTTGAGATGGAAAGATTTTCTTAAACATGGAAAAGGTAAATTTTTCTCCTTTCCAATTAATTATGAGCCAGATTTGCCAGTTGCAATAGTACATACTGGAGGAACAACAGGAAAATCAAAAGGAGTTATTCTTTCTAATGAAAATATCAATAAATGTGCAAGGCAATGTGAGATATGCGGACTAGATTTTAGTGATAAAGGAACATGGCTTGATATAATGCCTCCATTTATAGTATATGGGGTAGGCAATGGGCTTCATTTACCATTGAGTATGGGTATGAAAGTAATATTAATGCCTAAGTTTGATCCACAAAAATATGATGAAATCTTACTTAAATATAAGCCAAATTATATGGCAGGAGTTCCATCACATTATGGATACTTACTAGATAGCAAAAAATTAGAAGGTGTCGACCTATCATTTATAAAAACTCCTATTGTTGGTGGAGATAAAATGGATTATAACTTGGAAGTTCAAGTTAATGAGTTTCTAAAAAATCATGGATGTAAAACAAAGATTATTAAAGGTTATGGTATGAGTGAAGTTGATGCAGCAGTTACTGTATGTGCGACAAACGAAGCAAATAAGTTAAAAAGTGTTGGTATTCCTTTATCACATAGTAATCTTGGGGTTTTTGATCCTGAAACAAATGAGGAACTTGGATATAATCAAAATGGAGAGATAAGAATATCTGGCCCTAATGTTATGCTTGGCTATTATGATAATCCAACAGAAGAAGAAAAAGTATTACACACTATAAATGGGCAAAGATGGATTTATTCAGGAGATTTGGGATATTTTGATGAGGATGGAAACTTATTTGTTCACGGAAGATACAAAGAAATGATAATTAGACCAGACGGCTTTAAAGTATATCCTAGTTCTATAGAAGATATAATAATGCAACATGGATTTGTTTCTGAATGCAAAGTAGTAGGATGTCGCGATTTTAGTGAAAGCCAAGGAGAATTACCAAAGGCATTCATAGTATTAAAAAGAGAATTTGATGAAGATATAAAAGGAAAAATACTTAATGAAATACGACAACTTTGTGAAGCAAATTTGGCTGAGTATTCATTGCCGTTTGCATATGAAATAAGAGAATCTTTACCAGTAACGGCAATTGGTAAAATTGATACACTTGCCTTGAAGAAGGAATATGAAGAAGCAAATAAGCCAAAACAATTAGGATTAACAAAAAAATAAATTAAATAATAAAAAACTTTCGATATATGTTATAATGATTATGATAATATAGGTCGGAGGTTTTTTTATGTATTTAGGAATGACTGTTATAGCAACTAACATTATATATAGTATTATAATTCTAACAATTTTCTTTATTAAAGACCGTGTTGCTACAAGAGAGACAAAACTGTATGGCTTTCTTTTGATTATTAATATAATTAATTTAATTGCAGAATTATTATGTTGTATTACTGTAAAATATCATGCAAATATAGGAATTATTACAGACATAGTAAATAGATTTTTCTTATTATTCATTTTTGGATGGGAAACAGTATTTACAATGTATATATATGATATTTCTACTAAAGGGAAAAATCAAAATTTATTTAATAAAAAAACACTTTTATCAAAGATATTCATGGCGTTTATTGTAATATCCACTTTATTATTAATTGTATTACCTTTAAATTACTTTAATGAAAATGACATAGTATATTCTTATGGAATAAGTGCAGACTTTTTATATATAATTGTAGGATTATATTTATTGCTATGGATTTATATGTATGCAAAAAATGATAATAAAGAAGACAAGAAAAAATATATACCAATAATTGTTTTAATTGTTATAATGGCTTTAGCAATGTCTATAAGGGCAATTAATCCTGGGTTCTTAATTATTTCATCTTCATTTTCAATTGTAACTAACTTGATGTATTTTACTATTGAAAATCCAGATGTAAAAATGCTTGAAACAATGGAAAATGCAAAGGAGCTAGCTGAAAAAGCTAATCGTGCTAAAAGTGATTTCTTATCAAATATGTCTCACGAAATAAGAACACCTTTAAATGCAATTGTAGGTTTATCTGAAGATATTGGAACATTTAAGGATGAAGTTCCACAACAAGTAAGAGAAGATACAGAGGATATTATAAGTGCATCTCAAACATTACTTGAAATTGTTGGAAATATACTTGATTTCAGTAAAATTGAATCTGATAAAATGGTTATTACTGAAGTTCCATATAATATTAAAAAAGAATTAGAGTTATTAGTAAAAATAAATGGTGTAAGAATTGGAGAAAAACCAATTAACTTTAAGCATCATTTTGCTGAAGATATACCATATGAAGTATTAGGAGATAAAACACATGTTAAACAAATAATAAACAACTTGCTTTCAAATGCTATCAAATATACTGAAATGGGGGAAGTTAACTTTACTGTTAATTGTATAAATCAAGATGGAGTCTGTGAACTTGTTATGACCGTTCAAGATACAGGAATGGGAATAAAGTCAGAACTAATAGATAAATTGTTTACAAAATTTGAACGTCTTGATGTTGAAAAAAATACAACAGTTGAAGGAACAGGACTTGGTCTTGCTATTACTAAAAAACTAGTTGAAATGATGGGCGGAAAAATTAATGTTCAATCTCAATATGGTAGAGGATCAATATTTATGGTTACTCTTCCACAAAAGATTAGTAAAATGAGTGAAAATGACAAGAAACCTGACTTATTTGAGAAAACAATGAACATACCAAAAGTTGACACAGTACCAGTACAACCAAATATCTCAGAACCTCCAAAAGTAGAAGGAGTTATGTCAGTTGGAGAATTTGGTGCTAAGAGAATATTGGTAGCAGATGATAATAATTTAAATATTAAAGTTGCTAAAAGAGCATTAAAAGACTTCAATTTTGTAATTGATGTTGCTGAAGATGGAGAAGAAGCTGTTAAAAAAGTACAAGAAGGAAATCAATATGATTTGATTCTTATGGATATAATGATGCCTAATATGAATGGTGAGACAGCTCTTAAAGAATTACAAAAAGATCCTAATTTTAATGTTCCAGTTATTGCACTTACAGCGGATGCTGTAGCAGGAGCTGATGAACACTATAAAAGTGTTGGATTTGTTGATTATTTAGCAAAACCATTTAATAGAGAACAAATCAAGGAAAAATTAGATATATTATTTAAATAAATAATTTGAGGTATTTATGATAATAGGGAGTTTTAATGTTCAAGATAATCAAGTAAATAATAGTGGTGCTAATGCTAAAGCATTATCTGATATCTTAAAAGAAAATAAAGTTGATTTAGCAGGAACTCAAGAATTAACAGTCAAACATGTAAATGCATTAAAATTATATTTGAATAATTATAGATTTCATGGTAATTATAGATTAGGGGATAAAATGTTAAAAATCCCTGCTAATGAAAATAATAATATTTTAACAAGTAATAAAGTTAAAGTATTATATCAAAAAACATATAATTTACCTTGGGTACCAAAGAAAGCTAGCGAGTTTCTAAAATCAGTAAAAAATTTGTCACTGATGCCAAGAATAGCAACTGTAATTGTTTTTGATGATGGAACAAATAAACCTAAATGTATGATTAATACACATTTAGATTATCAAGTTGAATCGGTTCAAAAAGAACAACTTAAATATCTAAAGTCAATAGTTGCCTCATGCAGTGAAAAATATCCTGTAATATTAACTGGTGACTTTAATATGGAAACTAAAGATAAATTATTTAGAGATTTTTCAAGAGAATTAGAAGAAAAATATAAAATTAAAAGAGTAGAAATAAATGGCACAACTTGGTATGGAGACAAAAATGAAAAACAAACAATTGATCATATCTTCTTATCTGATCATTGGACAGTAAAAAAGGCTGGTATTATTAGTTCCAAAGGAATTTCAGACCATGATTTTGTCTACGCTGATATAGAAGAAAAGGGAAGAGCAAGATAGAAAAAAGGAGAAAGAAAATGAAAGAAGATTTAAATAACAATAATAACGAAAACAAAAAGACTTCATGGAGCAAGCAATTAGAAAATATAAAAAAGATATTTAAAAAACGTGGTATAAAACCTGAACCAACTACAATGGCACCTACACAAGAAGAGGTTTACCATACACCAGAGACAACTTTTTACCGTCCACAATGGATTGATTATGGTAATAATTTCTTTTTACACGACGCGGAATGGCAAGATCACGAGCAATTACCACCAACAAGAGAACCAGAATATAAACAAGGAGTTTTACAAACAGCGCCAATTCCAACTAGAACTCCAATGCCACCAACATTTGAAGGCCCATTATTTACAACTATAGTTCCAAAAGGATATGAAAGAGAGCATCATACACAGAGTACAATACCAACAACAATTCCAATTAGAACTGATGAGATTTATTATAAACAACATCCTGGGACAAATAGAACTCCAATGCCAATGCCAACAACACATGCTCCAACAATTGATGAAAGTGCATATATAGTTCCAACTAAAGACGTTCAACCTGGAACAGAAAAAGTAAGAATGTCTATAGATGATGATATGGTTTGTAAATATGGAATATGTCCACCAGAATTAAGAATATTAAGAGAAGCTCTTGAAGAAGAATTAGAGAAAGAAAAAGCAATGATTAATAATGATGACAATATCAAAAAAGGACCACATATTTAAAAAAGAAGAACTATCTTCTTTTTTTTTAATTACATTTTTGTTATAATTTTTATAGTAGGTGTGATATGAAAAATGAATTAAATAATATAACAGAAGAACAAATGAGTGAAGCAACAAAAATAATAGATTTATTATCAAATTATTTTGATGAGAGAATAGTGGGTCAACAAAATCTTAAGAAAGCTTTGTTGGTATCTTTTATGGCCAATGGTCATATATTGCTTGAATCAGTCCCAGGACTTGCTAAAACAACAGCGGCTAAGATTTTAACTGATGCTCTAAATGGTAAGTTTGCAAAAATACAATGTACTCCAGATTTACTTCCAAGTGATATAGTTGGAACTCAAATATTTAATTATTCAAAAAATGAATTTGAAACTAAGATAGGACCAGTTAATGCAAACTTTGTTTTGCTTGATGAAATAAATAGATCAAGCGCAAAAACTCAAAGTGCCATGCTAGAAGTAATGCAAGAAAGAAAACTAAGTATTGCTGGAGTTACCTATCCAATGATGAATCCGTTTATAGTTATTGCAACTCAAAACCCAATTGAACAAGAAGGAACATATCTTCTTGCTGAAGCACAGCTAGATAGATTTTTATTAAAAGAAATTATAAATTATCCAACAGTTGGAGAAGAAATGGAAATACTTAATAGAATTGAATCAGGAGTTATTGACAATAATCCTCCAATTCTAGATGTTAAAGCAATATTATTCTTACAAGAGATAACTAAAAAAGTTTATGTTGATGAAGAAGTAAAAAGATATATTGCAAGAATTATTTATGCTACAAGAAATGCTAGTCAATTGATTCCAAAAACTCTTGCAAAATATGTAGAAATGGGATCAAGTCCACGTGGAACTATAGCAATTATGAATTGTGCCAAAGCAATTGCTGTTTTGCATGGAAGAAATTATGTTACTCCTGATGATTGTAAAGAAATGATTCATAGCATTCTAAGACATAGAATTTCTCTTAATTATGCAGCTGTAGCAGATGGTATTACTGTAGAAAAAATAATAGATGCAATATTAGGAGCAGTTGATGCACCATGATGCTACAATATATTGATAAAATAAGAGCAAATATAAGTATTCAAGCTAGTAAAAAAACAGCAAATCTTTTAGATGGTCTTTACAGATCTATTTTTAAAGGAAGAAGTTTAGACTTTGATGATCTTCGTGATTATGTTTATGGTGATGATAGCAAAGATATTGACTGGAAATCATCTATAAGGCATGGAAGTTTATTGGTAAGACGTTATGTAGCTTTTAAAAGACATAATATTGTTTTCATAATAGATTCTGGTTCTAAAATGTCAGGACTTAATAGAAATAATGAAAAAAAATCAGAAACAGCTATTTATACATTCGGTTCTTTGGCATACTTAGTTAATAAAAATGAAGATGAAATATCATGTGTTTATGATAAAGAAAATACAATATATATGAGTCCTTTTAAAGGTGGATTATCAAATATAGAAATGCATTTAAATAATATCGAAAATAATATTGAAAAAGAATCTTCGCATACAATTAATGATCTACTTGATCATACTTTAAAGCATTCTAAAAGAAAAATGATAATAGTAGTAATTTCAGATATAGCAGGTCTTAATCAACTTGATGAAAAAATAGTAAGAAGAGTGGTATTAAACCATGATATGATGTTTGTAAATATTAATGATGCTTCTATGTTTGGAGACAATATTTTTGATATTGAAACAAAAAATGATTTACCAAAATTTATAACTAAAAGTAAAAAAATACAAGAAGTAGAAGTTCAAGAAAGAAAAAGAATTATTGAAGAAAAAGAAACCCTTTTAAAAAAGTATCGTGTAACAGTTGAAGAAATAAGTTCAAAAAGCGAAATTGTAAATAAATTAATAGACTTATTAGAAAGGCATAATAATGCAATCAAACGTTGAGTTTCAAGAACCTTTTAGCTATTCTATTCTAGGCGTTATTGGTCTAGTTCTTTTAGTAGTTATCGTTTTAACTTATTTAATTATAAAACTAGTCTTAAATAAACCAAAAAAAATCATAAATAATTACAATTATAATCAAATAAATATAGAAACTATAAAAAATAAATATCTTTCTAGAATAGAGAATTTAGAAGAAGAATTTAATAATCAAAAAATAAGTGAAAGAAGAGCTTACAATGAATTAAGTTCTATAATAAGAACGTTTACTTTTGAAACAACAAATATTGATGTTAGAAAATATACTTTAAGTGACATTCAAAAACTTAAATTACCTAATTTAACAAAATTAGTAGAAGAATATTATGAACCAGAGTTTTCTAAAGAAGGAACAGGAGACTTTTTATCTTCAGTAGAAAGGACAAAAGGAGTAATAGTAAAATGGAAATAAAATATCCAATAATTATAATTATCAGTATTATACTTTTTGTACTTGCTTTCTTTATTTCTCTTTCTAAAATTAAGTCTAGAAAACATAAAAAGAAAGTTGCTAATACTTCTATTGTTAAAGAGTCCAAGGAGTATAAAAGTTTATTGTTTAAATACAGAATTGGTATGTATATTATATATGCTATTATTTTTGTGTGTCTTTTATCAAGCTCACTTCTATCATCACGTATTGTTAAAACTCAAGTAATTGAAAATGAAATATACAATAGAGATATTATTTTATGCATGGACGTTTCTACATCAGTAGATGATTTAAATAAAGAATTAGTAGAAAGTTACAAAGAAGTAGTAAAATCTTTAAATGGAGAAAGATTTGGAATATCTATTTTTAATACTAGTTCTTATACTTTAGTACCATTAACTGAAGATTATGATTACGTTTTAGGAGAACTTGATACTATTTCTAAAGCTTTAACAGCACGTAATAGTTATGATTACAGTTATGATGTAGATAATTATTTATATTTAAATAGATATTTATTATATGGGACTATTGTTGGTAATGAAACAAGAGGTAGCTCTATAATTGGTGATGGTTTAGCTGCCTGTGTTTTCTCATTCCCAAATCTAGAAGAAGATAGATCAAGAATTATTATTTTCTCAACAGATAATGACCTTCAAGGAAAAGAATATATAAGTTTAGTTGACGCAGGAAAATTAAGTAAAAGTAAAAATATAACTGTATATACAATAGCACCTTCTATAACTACATCAAGATTTGGAAAAGACTTAGAAACAGTTGCAAATACAACAGGTGGAAAGTATTTTGTACAAGGACGTGGAGAAACAATTGAGAATATTGTAAATGGAATAGAATCTCAAGAGAAAACACTACTAAAAGGGAATTCCAAAACAGTAGTAATAGACTATCCAGAAGTACCATATATTTTATTACTTCTTGGATTTGTTGGATTAATAGTAGTAGATAAGGTGGTGTTAGAATGATTTGTTCACCAATATTGCCATTATGGTTAATAATTCCAATTATTTTAGCACTTTTAGCTATCACTATTATTTATTCTAGAAAAGTAAAATTAGTAATAAGAATACTAATGATTTTACTATTGTTTGTAATTAATTTAAGAATAAAAGTTCCTAATGGTGAAATAAAAGTATTAAAAAATAATTTAGATGTTATATTTGTAGTAGATGTAACATTATCAATGGACGCCTTAGACTACAATGGGAAGACAAGATTATCAGGAGTAAAAAATGATTTAAACTATGTTGTAAATGAATTAAATGGTGCAAATTTTGCCCTTGTTTCATATGATGATATGGTAAAAACAATACCACTTACTAGTGATAGTAATACAATAAAAGCTGCTATTAATACACTTCATACTCCAGATAGTTTATATGCCAAAGGTAGTAGTGTTACATTATTCAAAGAAGAACTAGAAAGAATATTAAATTCTTCTAAAAAGAAGGAAGATAGAAAACGAATAGTATTTATAATAACAGACGGAGAAAATACATCAAATAACAAATTAGATGACATAAGTAATTTAAGAAGCCTAGTTGATAATGGAGCCGTATTAGGATATGGTACATCTCAAGGTGGAAAGATAAGAGTAGAGACGTATCGTGGAAGTAATAGATATGAATATTTAAAAGATAGAACTGATTACCCTTATAAAGATGCAGTTTCAGTGATAGATGAAAATAACTTGAAAAAAATAGCAAATGAATTAGACATTGAATATATTCATATGGAAAAACAAAATAATATAGATAGTAGACTTAACAAAATAACAAAAAGTATGAGTTTTAATGGTGATAGTGATTTAGAGTATGCTTATCAAGATATTTATTATTATCTAGCACCATTATTAGTAGTGCTTTTTATAACAGAATTAGTTATGGATAGGAGGCTACATCAATGAAAAAAATAGTATATATTTTAGTAGCTTTCTTATTTGTCTTTTTCTTACATTTGACTATTAGATATTTCTTAAATGAAGTATATATTGGCAAATATAATGACTCTAATTATGAAAATAATATAGTTAATTTTTTACAAATAATTAATTATCCAGAATCATATATAGCACACTATAACAAAGGTAATAACTTATACAAAACTAACAATTTTGAAGAAGATATAGAAGACTATAAAAAAGACTTCAAAACAGTTAAGCGAGATAGAAGATGTAAGGTTGAAATCAATCTTGCTTTTGCAACATTTGAAACTGTTGCAGATAAAGAAAACAAAACAGTTGAAGTTGAAGATTTAAGAAAAATACAAGAGATTCTTTTAGATAGTGATTGCGCAACAAAAGATAACAATGGTAAAAATAAAGATGCTCAACAATTGTATAATGATATTGAAAAAATGATTAATAATGCAAGTGGAGATGGCGGAGAAAATGGTGACGACCAAAATGATGATCAAAACGATGATCAAAACAACGAAGAAAATGAGCAAGAATGGCAAGATTTAGAAGAAAAAATAAGAGAGCAACAGCAGCAATCTTTCCAAGAAAGAGAAGACCATTTAGATATTCGAGATTATGAATATTATAACGGAAAAACATGGTAAAAAAGGAGAATAAAATATGCTGAAATATTTTATAGATGACTTTAAGGCAACTAATAGCGGTTTAATAAGTTTATATCTTACAACTTTAATATCATCATTGTTGGTTTTATTAACAAGTAGTTACAAAAATTCAGTAGATTTTTTAACAGCAATTTATGTAATTGCAATGGGTGTATCTACTATTTGTCTATTAGTATGCCTAATTTTGCCATTTTTTAGATTTTTCCTAAATATTCACAGCATCTTTGAAGAAAGAGATATAAAAAAATATGATGCTAAAGTAATGACTTTATTTGTTACTATAGTAGTATCATTTCTGATTATATTTGTAGCATTCGTTAATACTTATTCCAACCATACAGTTTTTAAATTTGCAAGAGACCTTTTTATGGATCCAAATCTTGCTAAAAACTTTTCAACTTTTTGTATAGAACTTGGAGTTAATACATTTCTAATATACATGTCAGCGTTAATTGGAATGATAATAGGAGAAAATAGCAAAAATGATAAAATAGTAAGAGCTATAATAATAACTTTTACTTTAATTGCTTTTAATATATTTTTTATTAAATTTTTAGTGCAATTAATTGTTTTTGAAAGAAAATATATTTTAAAAATTATGCTGTATTTACTTGTTTGTTCAGCTTTGTATTTTGTTGGAAAATATGAGTATAAATTAAAAAACGAAATAGGTAAAAAAAATAACAATAACTAGTTATAAAAAAACTAGTTATTTTTTTAAAAAAATAGGCAAAAAACGTTGTCTAAAAAGACAAAATACTTTATAATTAAATAATAGGATGATAGTAGGATGGTGAGCTTATCGTGAAGAAGAAAATAGTACTAATTGCAATACTAATTTTGGCTGTCACAGGTTTCATGTTTTATGAAGCTATTGAGAAAAGCAAGAGAAGTGTACAAGAGTTAAAAGAGGCTGGGTATATTATTAACAGCCAAAAGTTAACAGGTAGTAATGAAACTCAAGGACAAATTTATTATTTTAATGCCAATACAAAATATCAAAAAAATTATGATAATAAAATTACGTTCAAAGATACAGAAGGAAATACTGCTAAAGTAGCTGAAACTTCATTTGTTCACTATGACAATAATTCTATTGGCGTTTTAAAGAAAGCAGTAATTGTTAATATCGAAGATATTTTAAATAAAAACTTACAATACTACAATATTTTCCCAAATAACATTTTAGTAAAAACTGGAGATAGTTATGAATTTGAAAATTTAGGTCATAAAATAAAATTCAAAGGATTCATAATTAAAACTGATGATAACAAATATTTGATTGTATCAGATGGAATGAAAATTGGTCTTGATGAAACAAGAGAAGTAGATGCTCAAGATAATTACATTGAAGTAAGTATTGTTGATGAAGAAGTAGTAAGACTTGATAATAAAAATATAAACTTACAAACAATTGGAAAAGAAAGTTCAATTAAACTTGCTGATAACATAATTCTTAATCTTGACAATCATTACATCTTTAGTGAAAAAGAACCAATATTTACTCTAGATCAAATGATTATTAATTCACAAGATAACATAAACGTAACTGAACTTGAAAAAGAGAAAGAAAAAGAAGACGATGAAAATGCAGTTCAGTATGATGAAAATGGAAATATAATCAATAATGATACAGAAAACACAGAAGATTATGGTGGTGGTGGAGGAGCCTCTGGAGGTGGAGGAGCTTCATACATGCAAGAAGAAACAGAAGTTGATGAAACTACTTCAAGAATACCAACTGGTGTAATCGAAGATATAGAAATAACATCTAACAAGATTAAAGCAAACATCAAAATTACTGATGAAGATTCATTAATGAGTAGCAAAACAAAAGCAACAATAACTGAAAACTCAACAGGAAGACATATCTACGAAGAAGAATTTGAAGTTGGACAATATAGCTTTGAAGTAGCTGCAGAAAATCTTGAACCAAATACAACATATAACTTCTCAGTAAGAATTACTTATACAAGAGAAGACATTGAATATGTTGTAGATGTAATTTCACAATTATTTACAACTGAAGCTTTAGGAATCAATCTTGAAAAAGAATATGTAACAAGTGATGAAATATCATATATATTGAAATTTGATGATTATTCAAGAACTAAAAGCTGTGATATTTCACTAAAAAATACAGAAGGTGAAGTTCTTGAAAAAATAAGTGTTGAAGCTGCACAAGCTCAAACAGCTGAAGGATTCAATGCTGTATTTAGTGAACTAGAAAGAAATACAAAATACTTAATTGTAGTTGATAACATTTTATATGATAACCAAGTTATAGGAGAAGAATATAATATTCAATCAAGTGCAAAAACTTTAAAAGATAGACCAACATTTGGAGGATTATCATTCTCAATTGATAAAAAGAATAGTTCATTTACATTAAGTTTAAATAATATCAAAGATGTTGATAATGGAATTGAATCCTACAAATATGAAATATATGATGCAAGAACTTATTCACCTGAAGCAGAACCTGTTAAAACAGTTGAGAAACAAACAAGAGGATCTGTTGAAGTTCAAATAGATGATAAAGTAATTCAAAGAGGTGTTCCATATATTTACCGAGTTGTTACAGAATTCTATGACAATGAAAAATATATTGAATACATAACACCATTAAGTGACATGATTAGAATGGATGGAGTTGAAGGAGCTAGACTTGAATGGACAGCTCAAGAGATAACATTTGAAAAAATCAAAGGAGTTATTTCAATAACTGACCCATCAAATACAATTGACTTAAATGAACAAATGACAGTTGTTTATACAAACTCAATTGGAACAACAAAACAATTCACTACTGCAGGAAACTTACTTGTTCCAATTGACATTAACAACTTAAGACAAAATGAAACTTACAACATTGCAATTTATGCAACAGTAGATTTCCAAGATGGAAATGATAGAATTGACTCTTATTATGTTGGAAGTGTAACAGTTACAACAAATCCAACAAAATCATTTGAAGCAACGTTTGGTAATTCAGATGAAAGTACAAGCCAAGCCTTCAATGTAACAGCTCAACTTACTCAAGGAAATGGATATGATAATACACTTGAAGCTACAACACTTTCAGGAATTACAGTTTCCTTATACGAAGGAAAAACATCAAATGGAAGATTAGTAAAACAAGTTAAATTAGTTGATAGAGATTTAAGAGAATACTATAGTGATTTAAAAAGAGATTTATATGATAACTCATTTACAATTAATCCATTATTCTTCTCACTATCAAATTCTGATATTAAAACAGAATACTTAACAATTGTAATATCAGAAGCTTATGATTATACAGAATTTAAAAATAGAATAGAAATTATTAATAATACAAAAACTGTAAAAGCAAACAACTTGATGCCTGATATGCCTATAAATCAAGATGATGCTTTACAAGTAACACTTATAAGAAATAGAAATGCTGATTATGATCATCAAGATCCAGAACTTGACGGAGATACAATTGTCGGAGTAAAAGTAAAAGCATTATATGATAATACAAGACACTATGCGAAATATATTGATTATCATGTATATAATGCTGAAACAGGTGAAAAATTAAATTATGATTTAAGATATACAGTACCTGAAAGTGGTGAAATAGATTTCGTTGAATTCTACTTTGACTATGGTACTCCATATGACACAGTAGATACTGAATTAAGAAGAGGAAATGATTATTACTTCACATATGAAGCTGGATTGAAATTAGGAGCTGGAGATACAATTACAACATATCCAGTAGATGGAACAGTATTAAAATCTAAAACACAAAACATATCAAAACAACCAGCAACATTCCTTTCTTATCCATCAGAATCTAATGCCAGTCAATTAACAATTAAATATATGTTAATAGATGTAGATAATGCTTTATATGAAAACAAAGTATTTGCTAAAGAAGGAGCAACTTATGATCTTCAAGGTGATGTAAGTAATGCATTACTTGAAAAAACTGATACTTATAAAACAACTACTTTGGCTAACTTAACTGATGGATTCCTAGGATTATATATTAAAGAAGCATTAATTAAGAAGGAAAGTTCAATTAAAGAAAAAAGAGTATCGTTTGAGTATTATAGAAATCCAACGCAACTTTCTAACTTATCTTACTCAATGGAAACAGATGTAAACCGTTTATTAATAACTGTAAACGGATATAGTCAAGAAAGTGTAACATATCAAAGAATTGCAGGATTAAAAGCTACATTTACATCTGGTGGTCGTGAAATAGTTAAAGATTTCCAAGAAATTGGAGATAGTAATATGGCAATTATAGACTTGTTTGAACTTGCACAATTTAAAGGAAATTTAATCAAAGTTAAAATTGAAGCATATTATGATACTAATAGATATGGTTATGATTTACCTGGTGATAATTTTGCAATACAAAGAACAATGAATGAGTATGGTGGAGGTAACTATTACACAATTATTGCTGATCAAAGATTATATGATAACAATAGTGTTGCAATGGGAAATATAGTTAATAAGCTTGTTACTCCAGAAGAAATAATATTAACAAGTGCAGTTACTAATTTTAGAATTAATATTCCATACACTCCAGATAGTCAAGGATTCCTATTTAACTATGAATACTTAAATTTAAAAGAGTTAGCAAAATTAGAATTAAATCCAAGTGGCTCTGATGAATTCGTATTTACTCAAATAGTTCCAGGAGTTAAGATGACAAATAATAAAGATCAGTCAACAATAATTCCTGAAATTAGAACAGTAAATATTTCTGGAACACTTTATGGATTTGGATTAACAGAACTAGAAAATGATTTAATATATGCTGAAGTATATGAAACAGATGAAAACGGAATCAGTATGAATTTACTTAAAACAATAACTGTTACTACTGATGAATTTGTTGAAGGATTTGTAATTGATGGATTAATGCCTGGTATAAATTATGCATTGAAATTTGCAGGTAAGTTGAAAAATGACAATGGAACATTTGAAATGACATATTTATATGACATTGATGCCAATACAAATAATAGAACATATTACTTCAAGACACTTTCATCTGTACCAATAAAAAACATTGGTCACTCACTACAGTTTACAAGATATAATGACAAGAAAATAAACTTCACATATCAATTAGGAAAACTAGTTGGTTATGATAGGATAGATTATAAATTATATAAATTATTACAATATAATTCAGAAATTGGAGACTATGATTTAGAAGAAGTCGATTTTGATATTCCTTCTGATACAAGATTTGTATCTGGAATGACACTTGAAGTTGACACTTCACCTGGACATTCACTTCAATTTGGACAAAGATATAGATTAATAATTCAACCAGTAATGTTGATAGAGATTGATGATGAAGTACGTGAAATAGAACTTGGAGATCCAGGAAAATATACATTTAACCTAAGAAAACTTCGTGCTCCAACATTTAATGTAAGAAGTTCATTATATAGCGAAGATGATTATATTGAATTTACAGTGTCAATATTCGATACTGACCGTGTAATAACAAACAATATATATACTATTAAATTGTTCGATTCTCAAGGAAATGATGTTACTCCTCAAGAATATGCGGGAGTTCAATATACTATTTATAGTTACAATAGAAAATTTATATTAAGAGATATAGCTGCTCAAGAAATATATTCAATTTCAATTTACTATAAAGTAGATATGACAAATGACTTGTCGGAAGAGCAAGCGGTTAAAACGTTTACAACAAGAATAATAAATGCAACAGGAATTGATGTAGGAGATGTTTCAGCAAGTCCTAATACACAAAATCCACAAAAAATTGATTTGACATTCTTGAATAGTGTTAAACTACCAAAAGTTGACACAATAGTATATAACGTTTACAACACATCCGATGGAACAACATATCCATCAATTGAGGAAGCCTTCAATGCTGAACCTATTTCAATTAATGGTGAAGTAGTAGCATACAGATATTCTTTAAAAGGAATTGATTTAACTGATTCAGGAATTTATTTAATACAAATGCAATTCTCATCAAACGACATTCAAGTTGGAGATGTTGCAATAGAATACACTTATATAAGATAGGAGGGTAAATATGATAAAAAAGAAAAGCAACAAAATAGTATTCACCATATTTGCTCTTCTAGTTGCTCTCATAATTGCATTATTTGGAGTAATATTATATGAGCGAATAATAAAAAAGAGTAAAGTATTTGATATTCCAAAAGATAGTTTTGCATATGATATAAATAATAATTATTTTACTGTAGAAGAAGCTGCTAAAGTAAGCAAAAAATGGGATGATTTATATTACATAACATATAAATTAGACAATCAATCATATGAAAAACAGCTTGGAATCGATAATGTTATCTACAATGAATCAGAAAATAAATTATATGTATTTGGAGATAACTATGAAGTACTAAATAATGGAGACGTTATATATAATGAACAATATATAGAAATACCATTAAATAAAGAAGCTTTCTATAAATTAGATGATAGAAAATATTTAATTGTAGCACCAACAATCACAACAGAATCTAGCGAAACAGAAACAAACGATATCGCTACAAAAAAATATTTAACAGTAGAAATGGATAGAAGTGGAAATTTCTTACTACTAAACAATGAATTGAATTTAAAAATACTTGGTACTAAAAATATAAGATTTGGTGAAAAAGTATTTGATGTAGCTCATGAAACTCTTACTGTTAATAATCAAGTTATTAACTTGAAGAAAATTAATGGAAGTACTAATGAATATAAAGATAAAGTAGAAGAAGATGAAAATGATGGTAATGTTACAATAATTAATAATAACAATAATACTAATAACAACACTAACATAAATAATAATAATTATGGTGGTGGTGGAGGAACTACAATCATCAATGGTGGAGGTAGCGGCGGAAGCAGCGGAGATAAAGAAGAATTAACAATACTAAAATCAATACAATTAACTAGTGTTGTTACTTATCCATCATATATAGATATTTACTATAGCGTTGTAGATCCTAAAAATGAATATGTTTCAGTATACTTATTAATAGAAGGTAATGAATATAATAATAAAATAATATTGAGTAAAAACTTAACAAGATATAGAGTTAGAAATTTAACTACAAATTCTTTATATAAGATAAGTTTGTGTTATTCATATTATGATGAAGGAAAAGACATTCAAGATGAAGTAGTAAATGTTATTACAGCAACAACTAAGAATATAAATAGTAGAATAAAAGTTAATAAAATAAATAATTCGAGTGTTAATTTTACTGTTTTCTTTGATAACTCATATGCTTTTGAATCTAGTAGTGTAGTTTTGTTAATAGATTCTCAAGAAATAGAAAGAGTACCAGTTAACACTGCTGAAGCAATTTCAACAAATGGATTTAACTATACCATGGATTTACCTACAGGATTAGGATATGAAATTGTTTTAGAATTAGATGATTGCAAATATGAAGGAGAAAAAATCCTTTGTAATACAAAAACTAAGTTTATAAATAGATAGGAAGTGTTAAAAAATGGAAAACATATTATCAAGCACTATAACAGCAATAGGAACTATGCTTGGACTTGCATTTCTAGGTTTAGGTATAGGAATTGGTATCCTAGGATCTAAAGTTGCTGAAGCAATAGGAAGAAATCCGGAAACAAGAAGTGATGTTATACATTCAATAATGACAATAATGGTTGTTCTAGCAATATTCTTGTTATTCTTATTTGCTTTTGTATTCTTACTATTATATTTCAATCCTTTAGCAAATTAATAATATATGGATACAGAATTAGTTGTATTAATAGTCTTATTTGTATTCATAATACTTCTAATATTCTTAATGTATATATTCTTAAAAAGAATAGTAGAAAAGATTAATAAAGTATCAAAAGAATATTATTTGGATAAAGTACAAGTGTATGATCATTTAATACAAGAAAAAGAAAAAAAATTAAATGAGCTAAATGAAGAAATAGCAAAAAAGAATGATGAAATTAATGAAAAGAATAGTAATGAAGGGATAGCAAATATAAACAATGTATCGTCCGGATATGATGTAAATATTAAAAAAATTGATTATCAAGATGAAGATATATTACAACAAATAAAATTAGTAGATGAAAAATTTAATCTTGATGAGGAAAAATTAATTAAAGATTTCCTTGTTAAAAAAGTAAAAGATAATAATTTTGATAGATATGATCAAATAAAGAAAATAAGAGCAAGATTAAATAGTAAAGTTTGTTATGACTTATCTACTAAAAATGCTAAAGATCAAGAAGCATTTATTCGAGAAATATCTAGTGAATGTCAAGATATTATCGATGATTATATAAATAAGAATAAAAAGATGAATATTATTACATTTAAACCATATTTAGAAAAAGTAATTAAAGAAGAAGATCCATTCGTATATGTTTATGTAAGTGATGATAAGAAAAACTATAATTACTTAAGTGATAATATTCTTACAATACAAGATAAAAAAATCTATCGTGGAATTATGATTAAATATAAGAACAAGATGTATGATTTTTGTATAAAGTAGGTGGCTAGTGTGGAAGATAGTTATATAGCAAAAAAAGTAGATGAAAAAATAGAGGAAATAAGCGGAAATGACAATGTCTATGATGTAGGAACAGTTTCTAGTGTTAAAAACTTTCTTATAAGAGTAGATGGCATGAATAATGTTATGTTCTATGAAAAAATAAACATTAATGACAAAGCTTTTGGATATGTTAACTCTATACAAGAAAACTACGTTACAGTAGCACTTGTATATGTAAAAGAGCCAATTAATGTAGGGGATATGGCATATTCTACAAACACATTATTTCAAGGACGCTATTCTAATGAATCATTTGGAAGAATAATTAACATCTTTGGTGTTGATATACTATCTTCAAAAAAGTTTTCTGAATTAGTGGATATCCCAATTGAACGTCCAACAATAGCCATCATGGACAGATCAGCAGTTAATAGACCACTAGAAACTGGAATAACAGGAATTGATATGTTATATCCAATAGGAAAAGGTCAAAGACAGTTGATAATTGGAGATAAAAGAACAGGAAAATCACAAATACTACTTGATACAATAGTTAATCAAAAAGATAAAAATGTTTATTGTATCTATGTAGCAATAGGAAAAACAAAAAAAGAAGTTAAAACAATATATAAAGAGTTAGTTGAAAAGGGTGCTGCTAAGTATACAATTATAGTAGCAGCCTTCAACGATGACTTACCACCAGTATTAAGCTTAACACCATACTTTGCCTTAAGTATTGCTGAAGAGTTTATGAATCTTGGAACTGATGTACTTGTTTGTATAGATGACTTAAAACGTCATGCTGAAGCATATCGTGAAATAAGCTTATTATCAGGAAAAACTCCTGGACGTGATGCTTACCCAGCTGATATCTTCTATACACATTCAAGATTACTTGAAAAAGGTTGTCAGCACAAAAATGGAGGATCAATAACAATTCTTCCGATAATTGAAACAAAAGGAAATGACATAACTGATTATATTTCAACAAACGTTATTTCTATTACAGATGGGCAAATAGTTCTTTCAAGTAAAAACTTCCAAAAAGGTGAAAAACCTGCCATTAACTATGGATTATCAGTATCAAGACTTGGTGGTGCAGTTCAAACAAAAGAAGTAAAAGCAATAGGATCTTTAGTAAGAAAGAAACTATTGTCTTATCTAGAAAAAAAATCTGTTTATGAACTCGTAAACGAAGATGAAATGTCAACAGAATTAAAAAATAGCTTCCGAGAAGGAGCAGAAATACTTGAAAAGTTAAAACAATACAAGTATTCACCAAAAACTCATCAAGAAATGATTAACTTATTCCAAGATATAGCTCAAAGAGAGTAAATAATGTCAGTTAAGAATGTAGTAAAAGTAATGAATTTCCACTCTTTATTAAGAGTAGACAAATCAAGAAGAAAAGCAGCAATGTACTTTCAAACAGAAGAAGAATTATTCAAATTAATAAAAAGAATATTATTCAATAAAAATATAATTCTTGATAAAAAGGGAATTCTTCCTGATAAAAATAAACCTAAACTAAGTATTTATATAGGAAATGACTTAGGATTCTGTGGAGATTTTAATTCTCAAATAAATAAAAGAGTAAGAACAGATCAAAATGATATAATAGCAATAGGTAATAAAGTAATACTAAATAGTAATAATAAAGTAGTATTAAAACAAGCAAAAGAAGACTTCTTTAAAAACTTTAAAGAAGTAGAAAATATAGTTTATGATGCAATAATAAATTCAAAATATAGTGAAATAACTATTATATATAATAGATATTATAATGTTGAACTACAGCAGTTTCATGAAGAAAAAATATTCCCATTAGAATATACAGAAGATGAAGGACAAAATTATGATGAAGACTTTGCTGCAGAAACAGAAATATCAACAATGCTTCAAAATCTAATAGCTTTATATATATGTTATGAAATAAAAATATGTGAAATGAATTCTTATGCAGCTGAAAACGTAGTAAGACAGCAAATAACAAAAGAATCATTAAAGAAAATAGAAGAATTAGAAGAAGAAGCAGCAAAAAAAGCAAGAAAAGAAAAGAAACAAAAAGATTTTCAAAAGATTATTGAAAATTTCAGAAAGGGGTAAGAACTATATGATTATAGGAAGAATAATATCGATATCTGAACTTAATGTTAAGATTCTATTAGAAGATCAAGCAAAAGTAAGTATTGATGAAGTCCTATATTGTAATCAAAATGGTCAAAATTATCGTTTTGAGGTAGTTAATATTGATGAAAATATTATTTCTACTATTCCATTTAGTGGTGTTATAGGATTAAAAAAAGGTTTAGAAATATACAAACAATCTGATGAATTAGATATCGAATATTCAGAGAATATAATCGGTCGTGTATTTAATTCATATGGAGAACCAATCGATGGTACACCATTTCAGTCTATTAATAAAAGAAGTGTATATGATCAAGTTCTTACACTTGAAAACCTTAACATCAATGGTGGAATTCTTTGGACAGGTATAAAAGTAGTAGACTTCTTTGCACCTTTACAAAAAGGTTATAAGATGGGACTTCTTGGAGGAGCAGGAGTTGGTAAAACCGTTCTAATAAAAGAGTTAATAAACAACATCTATATGAAAAGTGGAAGTAATGCAGTATTCATAGGTGTTGGAGAAAGAAGCCGTGAAGGTAAAGAATTATATGATGAAATGAAAGAATCTAACTTACTTGATAAAATGTCTATAGTATATGGACAAATGGGTGATAACTCAGTATCAAGAAGTAAAGCAGTTTATAGTGGTATTACTTTAGCAGAATATTTTAGAGATCAAAAAAATCAAGATGTATTATTGTTCATCGATAATATTTATCGTTTTATTCAAGCTAAAGCAGAAATATCAAATGAACTTAAAAATGTTCCAGTTGAAAATGGATATCCTACAACAATGGTATCAGATGTATCAAGTGTTGAGGAGAGAATAAATTCAGTAGAAAATGGTTCAATTACTTCATTCCAAGCTATATATATTCCAGCAGATGATATGACAGATGAAGCAGTTCAAACAATAATAACACACATGGATGGACAGTTAGTTCTAGACAGACATATAGCAGAGGAAGGTATCTATCCTGCAGTAGATGTATTTAAAACTACTTCTAAAGCAATAGATGTAAGTATAGTAGGAGAACGTCATTATAAATTAGTAGAACAAACTCTTAAATATTTAACAAGATACAAAGAGCTAGAAGAAATCATCGCTGTACTTGGACTTGAAGAATTAAGTGATAATGATAAAAATATCTTCTACCGTTCAAGAAAATTAAGAAACTATTTCTCTCAACCAATGTTTGTTGCAGAAAACTATACAAACATAAAAGGTAAATTAGTTAATATAGAAAATGTCTTAAATGATGTAGAAAACATCTTAAATGGAAAATATGATATTTTAGATGAATCTAAATTCTTATATATAGGTGATTTAAGTGAACTCAATGTTAGTTAAGATATTTAATATATCTTCAGGATTGGAAATACTTGAGGGTGTAAAAATTATTAGAATAAAAAGTGAAGACTATAATCTTCTAATAATGCCTAATTACATGCCTCTTTTGGGAGAAATAAAAGGATCAATAGATATAGAATCAGAAACAATATCTAAACATTTAGAAAATATAGACGCATACTATATTAATTCAAATAATGAATTTTCCTTAGTCGTTAGGGAGGAATTATGATTAGTCAAAGTTTTTTCAATATGATAATGAGCTTACTTCTAATAGTAATATTATGCATTGTAGTAGGGGATTTATTAATTTCATTAATACTTAAACATACTAAAACAGATAAAATAACTAAAGTATTTGGTATATTTATGGAATTAAATAATACTCAAATATTTAATATATCAATATCTTTAATTAAATATATCTTTATTTGGTATTGTTTATTCTCTACAAATAGAATAACAACTATGCATTTGTACTTTTTATCAGTGTTAAGTTTACTATTTGGAGTAAGTTCATTATCTTTAAAGAACTTTTCAATTGATGCTATGAGTGTTTTCCCATTATATCTTAGCTTTGTATGTAAAAGATTATTCCAAGGTTATTTAAAAGATGTAATGTACGTTTGGTATGTCTATTGGGGAAATGTATTATTAACAATATTTATAATTCTATATAGTTCATTCTTTGTATTGAAATATATAAATGATATGATTTCGAAAAACCAATATATAAGGAGGTTTAGAAATGACAAATAAAAAGAAAAAAATTAATATAAAGATTGTTGCTATTATCTCAATAGTATTAATTGTTATAGTAGTAACATTATTCAATATGTTAATAAGAAAAGAAGATAAATTAACATTGAATGAAACTGAATTATATCAATATTCAGGAGATAATAAAATAAACTATATAGGAAATGTTGAAATAGATAAAAAGAATGAAATAACTACTATAAGTTTTGATAACATGGAAGAATCAGTTACACTTGATTCTACACCAGTGTTTTATGTAAATGAAAAGAAAGTAGTATTTCCTAAAAATATGTCATTAATCTTTCCTAGGGAAGCAACACAATTTAAAATCAACTATTTCACATATTTAACTATGAATGATCATAATGAAGTAACATTAAAAGATAGAACAACAAAGAAGATGATAGAAGATTGCATCATCTATGATGGAAAAGATTTATACTTCTTAATAGGGAACTATAAAACAACGATAGATGGAAAAGAATATGAATTACCATCGTTCTCTTATTTAAGAGTTGATAACTTAAATGAAATAGTTGAAATGTATAATTATAATGAAGACAACATGAGAATTATTAATACAAGTCAAGAAGTAGTACTTATTAATGATAGAGTTAAAATAAATACAACATTAGACAATTTCGACAATGGTGAAAAATCAATGTTGTTTATAAAATTAATAGATAAATTAAAGAATTATTCATAGGAGGGATAAATATGAAAAAACAATATGTGGTTTTTAGTGTATTATTAATCATTTTTGTTGTAGTAGTTTTTATCCTAACTAGATTTTCTAGATCATCAATTTTATCTACAGAGGGTTATTTTGTATCAAAAAATGAAATTAAATCCATCTTATTTAGTGATGAAGAAAATATGAATGTAAAAAAAATATCTTTAGAGAAAGTAGAATATGAAGATATTTTTTATAAGAATTTAAATAATATATATATTGGAGAAGATGAGAAAACATATGTAGATGATGATTATCCAATATTTGCAAATGCAGGTAGTGCTCTTGTTAATATCTCAGAAAAGTCACATTTAATAACAACGAGTTTTGAAAAAGAAGAGTGCTATTTAAATGCAACACTTACAGATGGGAAAATATATAACTATAATGATAATGAACAAGCTAGTTTTGAAGAATATTTATTTTTGAACTTAGTTAACGGAGAATTTGCTAACTTAATTGAATTAAAAATAAAAACATATATTGATGAATATACAATTCCAGTAAATAGTA
>JAEEGL012918051.1_pt1 | contig 24680 bp, 19 predicted proteins | sample 9134231 | NCBI WGS metagenome assembly JAEEGL01 (sample SAMN16246548, study PRJNA631951) | gut metagenome | biome: gut microbiome; feature: rumen; material: fiber-attached | host: Bos | place: Iran: Karaj | collected 2018-10
ACCACCGGCTTCGATTATCTCGACTGCCAGCCCGCCGCCATCTCCGCCAAGGACTGCCCGACTCCCATGAGCGAGCCCCTGGAAGCCGCTTCCGTTCCCACCGTGGCCGACATCGTCGCCGCGGCGAAGAAGATGACGGGCAAGTAATATATCAGGGGTCAGGGCCCAGGTGTCAGGTGTCAGCGGCGGTGTTCGGCAAAGCCGAACGGATTATAACAACCGACTCCGCAATGTGAGTTGTATAATACGTCGCCGAGGGCATACATTTCCCGACACCCGGAACTCGAAACCCGAAAACTTTTAAAAAACCGCCGAAAGGCGGTTTTTTTTAAACTTTCCCGCTTGACAGCGATTTGACAAAGTTGTATAATGATACTGATGTTAGTGTGGACTATCCCGCACAATGAACACAGGAAAAGAGGTGAAAACAAAAATGAGAAAACTGATTGCTTTCTTCGCGGTGGCTCTCCTTATCGCTACCGCCATGATGGCCAACGCTAAACCGGTTTGGGTATTCTACGGTGCCGACGGCTCCACTCTGGCTCCCGCGGGTTCCGGCGACGACTGGTGCTCTTTCTCCATGGGAGATTTTGAGTATTTCAGCAACGGAAGGATTTCCCACGTTATCGGCGGTATCAACGGTACCGGCAGCTGGGTATTCGACGAGAACTGCTACAACATCAGCCTCACTCTCGACGGTTTCAACCCGGATTACGACTTTGAGGCGGCGGGTATCAACGTTTACCTCGGCGCTCTCTCTGATGAAGGCGGCTACTATGAAGCCAATCTCGGTCCCGTCAAGAACGGCGACTACGTTTTGGACTTCAGCACCTTCCAGCACGTAACCGGTCCCGAGAGTCCTCACATCAACGGTGTTGAGTTGGTTGTCGGTTTCGGTGACACTTACTACAACACCAATCCCGAACTCGGCGATTTCAAGGCCGGCAGAAAGTACGTCACCTACGACATGGTCGGTCTTAACGGCCAGTTCGAGGCTCACACTTTCTACGTGAGAAACGTCAGCACCGAAATGGTTCCCGAGCCGGCGACTTACGCGTACGCTGCGATGGGTCTTGTTTCCATGCTTGGTCTCAAGAGAAGAATCAAGAAGTAATTGTTAGGCATTGCGCGCAATGTTTAAACAAAGCGACTTGAAAACAAAACGGCTCCCCGAAAGGGGAGCCGTTTTTAAGTGATGTTTGCTCTTCGAGCAAGTGATGTCGCTTCGCTTGTGATGTTTGCCTTGCGGCAAGTGAAGCGCGCTTCGCTTTGCTTGCGCGTTGCGGTGTCCGCTTCGCGGACGGATTATTCCCTCGCGGCGAAGGCCGCGAAGTACTCGACAATCGCTTCTCGGGTGGTCACATCGTTTTCCCTCACGATTTCCCCGTCGGGGATGAGGTTCATGAGTTTCGATATGACGTAGGCCTGTCCGGTGACGGTGACGGTGTCCGCCTTGGGGCTTTTGTAATCGAAGTCTGTGGTTGTGACGCCGAGTATTTTCCGCAGGGCGGAGGCCTTCTCCGCCTTCACCCGAATCGTGATGAGTTCCTGCCGGGTGTAGCCTCTTATGAGTCCGAAAATATCGCCGCGGGTGATGTCTCCGGAGCGCAGGCCGTCGGTGACGGTTCTGTCGTCGATGACGCCGATGTCCGCTCCGGTGTGGGCCGCGAGAGCCGCCGCGCACATTTTCCTCATTGTTCGGTGGGATACGCTCTTATCCAGGCGTCCGATTTTTTCGCCCAGAAACTCCGCCGTCTCCGCCCGATAGGGTTCGTACGCCGCCAGTGCTTCCGAGTCCGCCTCGCCCTCCGGGTACACCAACGCCGACTTGGGGTAGTCGAGACCCAGGGGCGGGTTTTCCATGTCGCTCCAATAGCCGTTTTTGCCGTTCAGAGAGACGATTTTCGCCCCGTTTTCGTCCTTGCGCACCGTGAAGTCGATACGCCCCAAGGACTTGCCATGGGAGTTTGCCTGGGCGATGAGGGTGTCCCCCACGTAATATCTGTTTCGCGTTGTATGCTCGTGGTTGTGGCCGCCGATGATGATGTCGATGCCCGGCAAAGTTTTCGCCAGCTCCTTGTCCTTGTCTCTGCCCATGTGGGAGAGCACAACCACCGCGTCCGCCTTCTCCCGCAGTTCCGGGAGATATTTTTTTGCCGTCTCGATGGGGTCCTCAAAGATGAAGTCCTCCCGAGTGGTGCGCCACTGGAGCTCCATTGTCTCCTCGGTGGTGAGGCCCAGTACGGCGATTTTCACGTCGTCCGCCTCGGTGATTATGTAGGGAATAAGTTTTACGCTGTCGTCCCGGGATTTCAGATTGGCGCAGATAAAGGGGAAGGGCACCCGCTCGGTGAAGCGGGCGAAGGTTTCTTTGCCGAAGTCCAGCTCGTGGTTGCCCACCGCCGCGCCGTCGTAGCCCATGACGGTCATGACCGCCGCCGCGCCGCCGCCGCCGGTGTGATATTCCACCGCGGAACCGTGGAATATGTCCCCGGCGTCCAGCAGAATCACATTGGGCATATCCTTGCGGATGCTTTTCACCAGAGACGCCAAACGACAAAGCCCCTCCGGCACATCGGCGTGGAGGTCGTTTGTGTGGAGGAGCGTTATTAAAGTGTATTTTCCCGCGGCCGCCACCGGTTGACCGAGTCCCAGAAAACCGGCGAGGGCGGCGGCGATGTATTTTTTCTTCATTGCGGTAGGTCGCTGAAGCGACAGCTTTTAATAGGTTATTAGGTTATTAGGTTATCAGGTTTCAGGTAATGTGCCGCCGAAGGCGGCGGATTCTACCAAACCACATTACGGTGTCGGGTGTATAATCCGTTCGGCTTTGCCGAACACATTACCTAATAACCTGATAACCTGAAACCTGAAACCTATTATAATTTATTTCTTATTAATCTTGGCCCACGTATCCCGCAGCGTGGCGGTGCGGTTAAAGACGATATTCTCCGGCGTGGAGTCATTGTCAAGGCAGAAGTAGCCCAGGCGCTCGAACTGGCACCGGTAGCCCTTGGGGGCGTCTTTGATGCTCGGCTCAATCTTGGCGGTGACAACTTTCAGGGAGTCGGGATTGATGTTGTCCAGGAAGGTGCCGCCCTCGGGAACGTCGTCCGGGTTGGGCACGGCGAAGAGGTGGTCGTAGAGCCGAACTTCCGCTTCCGCGGCGGTGTCGGCGCAGACCCAGTGGAGTGTGCCTTTCACCTTCCGCCCGTCGGGAGCGTCGCCGCCCCGGGTGGCCGGGTCGTAGGTGCAGTGAATCTCGGTGATGTTGCCCTCGCCGTCTTTCACCACGTCGGTGCAGGTGACGAAGTAGGCGTTCCGGAGCCGAACCTCTCTGCCGGGAGCCAGGCGGAAGAACTTCTTGGGCGGATCCTCCATAAAGTCGTCCCGCTCGATGTAGAGCTCTCTGCCGAAGGGAACTTCCCGGGTGCCCGCCTCCGGGTCCTCCGGGTTGTTGATAACCGGCAGCGTCTCCGTTTTGCCCTCGGGGTAGTTGTCGATAACCACTTTCAGGGGGTTCAGAACCGCCATGACTCTGGGGGCCCGCTTGTTCAGGTCTTCCCGTATGCAGTCCTCCAGCACGGCGTAATCCACCAGGGAGTCGGTTTTGGCGATGCCTATGCGGCGGCAGAACTCGTAAATCGCTTCGGGAGTGTATCCCCGGCGCCGGAGACCCGCGAGAGTGGAAAGTCTGGGGTCGTCGTAGCCCGCCACGTAGCCGCCGTTTACAAGCTCGATGAACTTGCGCTTGCTCATGACGGTGTAGGTGAGGTTAAGGCGGGCGAACTCCACCTGTCTGGGTTTGTAGACGTCCAGGTTATTCAGGAACCACTCGTAGAGGGGTCTGTGGATTTCGTATTCCAGAGAGCAGAGGGAGTGGGTTATGCCCTCGATACTGTCCTCAAGGCCGTGGGCCCAGTCGTACATGGGGTAGATGCACCACTTGTTTCCCTGTCTGTGGTGCTCCGCCCGGAGAATGCGGTACATAACCGGGTCCCGCAGATTCATGTTGGGGCTGGTCATGTCAATCTTCGCCCGGAGAGTGTGGGTTCCGTCCTCAAACTCCCCGTTTTTCATGCGCTCGAAGAGGTCAAGGTTCTCCTCAACGGAGCGGTCCCGGTAGGGGGAGGGAGTACCGGGCCTGGTGGGGGTGCCTCTGGTGAGCTTCAGCTCCTCGGGAGTGAGGTCGCAGACGTAGGCTTTGCCGCTCTTTATGAGGTCGATGGCCAGCTCGTACATACGCTCGAAGTAGTCGGAGGCGAAGAAAAGCCGGTCCTCCCAGTCAACACCCAACCACTTCAGGTCGTTTATGATGGCGTCCACGAACTCTTGGTCTTCCTTGGCCGGGTTGGTGTCGTCGAAACGGACGTTGAACTTGCCGCCGTACTGCTTGGCTATATTGTAGTTGATGAGCACGGCCTTGGCGTGGCCTATGTGGAGATAGGCGTTGGGCTCCGGCGGGAACCGGGTGTGAACGGTGTCGAAACGACCTTCTTCCAGGTCTTTGTTGATGATTTCTCTGATGAAGTCTGTGGGTGTGTAGTCCATATTTCTTTGTCTCTTTTATTCTTATTTAGGAATCAGGAATCAGGCATCGGGAATCAGCTTAATCGGTGTTCGCTTCGCGAACGGATTTATATACCTCACCTTGCGATGCGGGTTATATAATCGTCGCCGTAGGCGACACATTCCCTGATTCCTGAATCCTGAATCCCGATTCCTGGCTATAAATTTTCAATGTTTTGGCTCATAAGCGCCGCTCTGAATCTGCGGAGCACTCTCATTTCCGTTTTGCGGACCCATTCGTAGGTGATGTTGAGGTCCGCGGCGATGGCCCGGAGGGAGCGTTTTTGGTGGGACCCCAGGCCGAAGTGGCTTTTGATGATGAAGGCCTCTTTCGGGTCCAAAGTCTTCAGAAAGTCTTCCACCAGCCGATGCCGTTCGTTTTTGATTACCTCGGTTTGGGGGTCGCCGGCGTTGGGGTCCGGAATCAGGTCCTCCACCCGGGAGCCGGAATCGTCCTTTGCTTTCTCGCTGAGGGATATGGGCGCCCGGCGGGAATCCATGGCGCTGCGAATCTTCGAGGCCGGTATTCCGGTGATTTCCGACAGCTCATCCACGGTGGGTTTCTTGCCGTAGAGGCTTTCGTGGAGCGACGTCAGTTCCTCAATCTTGGAGGCGATTTCCGACATGTATCTGGGGAGCCGTATGGCCGCGGCGCCGGAGTCCAGTCCGTGGCGTATGGCCTGCTTGATCCAGGGTGTGGCGTAGGTGGAAAACCGGCAGTTCCGGGAGGCGTCAAAAGTTTCCGCCGCCCGAATGAGCCCCAAGTTGCCGTCCTGAATAAGGTCGGAGAGGGACACACCCGTGCGCGCGTAATACTTGGCTATTCCCACCACGAGACGGAGATTTGACTCGATGAGTTTCCGCTTTGCCGATTCGTCTCCCTTTTGGGCCGCTTCCGCCAAGGCTTTTTCTTCGCCGGGAGTGAGGAGGGATTGTTTTCCTATTGCGGAAAGATACTGTTCCAGCGTAGATCGCATGTCAGGCTCGGAAATCCGGAAGAATATAATCCGTCCGCGAAGCGGACACCTCAATTATTCATTCTTCATTATTCACTGTTCAATATTCATTATTATGTATGCCCGCGCGTGCCGGTCGATGGCAATTGTTTTTGAACCCTAAAGGAAGGGTGGGTCCTCCGCGCCATTCGTCCGCGTATTCTCCACATGGGAGATGTCACTCGGAATGACGACGATCGGTCCCTAAAGTCTGAGTGTCGGCTCAAAACTTTATGCATCCGATGTCGAACACCGCAGGCATACCGCTACAACTAATATACCATATCCGGAAAATATTTACAAGATTTTTCCCGTTCCACTTGTATTAAATCATTTTGGGGGTTATAATATACACGTAAGAATATAATCAAAAAGGAGAACGGATATGAAATTCAAACTTACGGTTCTCGCGGCGGTTCTTCTCGCCGCAATGTCGGCGGTGTGTGCCGACCACGCCGAAAACGAAATTCTCGTCAAATACAAGCCCGGAATCAAGGCGCAGCTGTCGGTTAAGACGGTTTCCGCCAAGGCCGTGGGCAACTTCGCCAAAACCCGCACGGAGAGAATCAAACTTCCCGAGAATATCTCCGCGGAAGAGGCGATTGAGATGCTCAAGGACAAGCCGGGCATCGAGTACGTGGGTTTCAACCACAAGCTGAAAGTCGCCGCGGTTTATCCCAACGACCCCATCTTCCAAGAGGGTTATTACAACGAGGACTACGACCTTGAGGACATCCTGGGCGAGTACTGGGACATTCTGGGACCTCTCTACGGTGACTACGGCGGTGTCGGCGGCATGCTGAGCGGCAGTGCCTACCAGTGGGGTCTTTGGGACCGGGAAAACGGCTTCGACATGAAGCTCCCCCAGGCCTGGGAGATTACCACCGGTTCCTCCGACGTCATCGTGGCGGTTCTGGACACCGATATCGACTATCTCCACCCGGATATGGCGGATAAAGTTTGGTGGAACCCCAACGAGGAAGACGACGGCATCGACAACGACGGCAACGGTTTCGTTGACGACGTGGTGGGTTGGAACTTCGTGACCGACGAGCCGGATCCCTGGGACGACCACGAAACCTACGGACTGCCGGTTCAGCACGGCACGGTTTCCTCCAGTATCATCGGCGCCGCCACAAACAACAACTTGGGCATCGCCGGCGTGGCTTGGAACTGCCCCATAATGCCCGTCAAGGTTATGGCCGGCGACGGCACGGGCCTTGAGAGCGACTGCGCCGACGGTATTATCTACGCCGTCGATATGGGCGTGAAGATTATCAACATGTCCCTTGCCACCGACGAGGACGTTCCGGTTCTCCGGGACGCGGTTGCCTACGCCGTGGCCCACGACGTTCTCTGCGTCTGCGCCACCGGCAACGAGGACTCCGGCGCTCCCCACTATCCCGCCGCCTATCCCGGCGCGCTGGCCGTGGGCGCCTACAACAAGAGCGGTGAGAGATGCACCTCCGCCGACTGGGGACAGGGCGGCAGCAACTACGGCGACTACATTGACGTTGTGGCTCCGGGCAACACCATTTTGGGCTGCTCCAGTATGGTGAAAGATCAGGATTACTTCTACTTCGACGGCACCTCCGCCGCTTCCCCCATGGCCTGCGGCGTGGCGGCTCTTCTGAAGTCCGTCCACCCCGACTGGTCCGCCCAGAGAATCGCGGAGCAGATTAAGCGCACCGCCGACGACTGCGGCTCCCCGGGCTACGACATCTACACCGGCTACGGCAGAGTGAACGCCTACCGGGCCCTCACGGAGACCATCGAGGACATAAGCGATCTCTCCGAGGCCAAGAGAGCGGAGTTGGGTTCCTACGTGAATCTGACGGATATGGTGCTCACCGTATCCTCCGGAGAGATAGAGAACATGCTCTTCGCCCAGACCAAAAACAGAGTAAGCGGCGTTATGCTCTACTTCCCCTCCGGCGTTCCCTCCGGCTACACCGCCGGCGACGTGGTGAAAATCTCCGGCAGTTCCGCCGTTTACGACGGCAACTTTTGCATAAAGAACCCCACAATGGAAAAGACCGGGGAAACCTTCGACATAAAGCCCTTCGGTATGGTGAACGTGAGAGTGGGCGGCGGCGCCTTCGGCAACCAGCCCGGCGTTGTGGACAGCTACTCCTACCCGAGAACTTTCTCCGATGGTCTCACCAACATCGGCTGCGTTGTGCGCACCGCCGGTAAGATTACCGCCGTTGGCGCGGACTGGTTCTATATCAGCGACGGCACGCCTCTGGACGACGGCGCGGGATACGACGGCATATACGTCCACACTCCCGAGGGCGTTGTGCGTCCCAACATAAACAAAAAGGTTATAATCACCGGAGTATCCACCGGCTCCGTGGTGGGTAACACAAGCGTTGTCCGCAGAGTTCTCATTCCTCGGCGGCAGAGCGATATTACGGTACTCAAATAAATAGGAGTCTACCTTGAAGTACGAAAAGTATGACAAAGCGGCCCGGCGCCTGCAGTCTCCCATACCCTTCTGGTTTTTGAACGGGCATCTGGACAGATGGCACATCCAGGACGAACTTGACAGGATGAAAGCCATCGGCGTCACCACCGTTATTCCTCACCCGCGAGCGGGTCTGGCTCCCGAATACCTCTCCGAGGAGTTCTTCGACCTCATGGGTATCATCATCGAGGAATGCAAAAAGCGGGACATTACCATCTGGGCATACGACGAGTACGACTGGCCCAGCGGCACCGCCCACCATCAGGTGATGAAGGCCCATCCGGAGTTTCGGAGCAAGTATCTGGAAACAACGATTCTGAATCTCGACGAGGCCTTCGACGGCGATTTGGGCGACTACGCCGTGGCGGCTCTGGCGGAGGCGGACGATTATATCTCCGACACCAAAGTCATCAAATCCAAGGACGATTTGCTTAATCTCACCGAGGATTACAAAGTCTACGTCTTCAAAATGAAGTACGACGACTACTATGTTGACACCCTCTCCAAAGAAGCCGTCGACTGCTTCAAGGAAATGACCTACGACAAATATTACGAGCATTTCGCCGAGGACTTCGGCAAGACGATTGTTGCTTTCTTCACCGACGAACCCTCCGTCTACTGGGTCTCCGTGGGCTACGACGATATGAATCTGCCCTACACCACGGACTTCTTCGAGACCTTCCGGGAGCGGTACGGCTACGACCCGGTGGAGCGGCTGCCCTACCTCTTCGCCAGAGGCGTCTACGGTTCCTCTTTCAGAGCGGACTTCAACGAGCACGCGGGCAACCTCTTCAACGAGCGTTACCACGGCAACCTGGCCGCTTGGTGCCGGGACCACAACGTAATCTACACCGGCCACAACAACTGCGAGGAGCCCCTGAAGAACCAGATCCGCTTCGAGGAGGACATGCAGGGAACCATGAGAACCATGGACATTCCCGGCGTCGACCACCTGCTGAAGGACACCCTCGGCAACTACTTCATTTCCATAATCGGACACAAGCTCTGCACCTCCCAGGCCCACGTTGAGGGCAAGAGCAGATGTATGAGCGAGAGTTTCGGCGTCTCCGATTGGGACGTTACCTTCACCGTTTTGAAGCGCATCGTCAGCTGGCAGTACGCTCTGGGCATCAATTTGCTCATCTCCCACGCCCTCTACCACACCGTGGGGGGCAAGTCCAAGCGGGAGAGTCCGCCCAGTTTATTCCACCAGTCACCTCTGTGGAAGGACTTCGACTACTTCTCCGACTACGTGCGGAACACGGAATCCATGCTCACCGGCGGCAGACACGACTGCCGGGTGGCGGTGATATATCCCCTTTCCGGACTCCACGCCGCCTACCGCACGGACAAGAAAACCGACGACTTCACCCGCACGGAAAACTTTTTGAATCAGCTCTGTCTTGAGTTTGTGAAGAAGCAGATAGATTTCGACCTCATCGACATCTCCACCTTGGACAAGTGCGAGGTTAAGGATGGCAAACTCTGTGTGGCGGAGGAAGTCTATTCCGATTTGGTTGTTCCCTACAGCATCTACATGAAGCTGGAGGAAGCGAAGAAACTGGCGGAACTGAAGGACGCCGGGGTCCACGTGGCGGTGTTCTACCGTGAGGAGAACGACATCAACGTTTCCAATTCCGCCTACCACGCCTTTAAGGGCATCGAGTACGTAAAGACGGATCAGGCGGAGAATTACGCGGAGATTATGCGCAAGTCCGCGGAGGACCTTTTCCTCTCCGGCAAAGGTTCCGAAGATATTATGGTTTACCGCCGGATAAAGGACGGCAGGAAGATTATCTTCATGCTGAATCGGAATTATAAGCACCACACCGTCACCGCCCTGCTGGAGGGTATGGCGGATCCGGCAATCTACAACCCGGAAACCGGCAAGTACAGAGCCCTCGATTGCAAGAAAGTGGGCAAGAAACTTCAGGCGAAACTGAAGTTCAACCCCAACGACGCTTTCTTCATCGTGGACAATATGCCCAAGGCGAAGAGGGTGGAGGAACCGACTCTTACGGAAAAAATTACCGTCTCCGACCTTAAGGCGGATATTCCCTACAACGTCTGCCGGGTGTTCAACTTCTCCTTTACGGACGCGGCGACCGGCGAGACAAGGGACTTCGACGTCCGCATGAATCCCCGGAACTTCTCCCCGCCCTGGGTTCCCCCCATGAACGAGGCGGTGGACGTGGGCACATATACCGCCAAGATTAACGTCACCAGCAAGCCTCTGGGCACAATGCTTATCTGCGACAGGGACTTCGGCGAGTACGAGGTGAAGCTCAACGGCACGAAGCTGGATTTCTTCACCGCCGTCACCGAGGACCGGAAGGGATTCTACCTGACGGACTACTCCGACGTATGCTGCAACATAAGCTCCCTGCTCATCCCCGGTGAGAACGTGTTCGAGATTAAGACTCACAACAGACTCAGTGAACCCCTGTCAATCGTGGGCGGCTTTGATGTGTCCGTTGACGGCACGGATATTTCCCTCACTCCTCCCACGGAGGTGGACCCCTTCAAGGCGGTGAGCACCCATCCCTTCTATTCCGGCACCGTGTCTTACAGCTGCAATTTCAGCTTGGATAAGATGCCCAAGAAAGTTGTTCTGGACCTGGGAGTCGTGGCGGACGCGGCGTCGGTTTCCGTCAACGGCAAGAAGGCGGGCAAACGGCTTTGGGAACCCTACAAGTTGGATATAACCGACTTCGTTGAGACCGGCAAAAACCGGGTGGAGATAGAAACCCGGAACAATCCGGTGAACGTGCTTTGGGGACAGAGCAAAAACCCCTCAAATCCCGATGGTCTGAACCTTCCGATAAACAGTCTCGGAAGACAGCCGAGACCTTTCGGTTTGAAATCGACGCCCCTTGTTGAAATTTATCGGTAAAACCGGTATAATATAGCAAATTAGGTGTAACAATAATACGCAGGGAATAGGGAAAAGGGAATAGGGAATAGTCCCACACCGCGGTGTCGGGTATATAATCCGTCCGCGAAAGCGGACACCGCCCCTGACCCCTGGCCCCTGACACCTGATCCCTAATATAATCAAATTACCTCAGCGAACTGTTTACGGACACGTGTCCGAAACGGTTTCGCGCAACGTGTCCGAAAGGCAGCACATGGGAAAAAGCAGAGTAGCCACCTTCGGTGAGCTTATGATAACCCTTTCGCCTCGGGGTTTCGACAGATTCGTCCAGGCGGATGACTTCGTGGTCAGATACACCGGCGCCGAGTCCAACGTGGCGGTGTCTTTGGCCTGTTTCGGCGTGGGAACGGACGTTGTTTCCAAGGTTCCGGCAAACGACATCGGTCAGGCCTGCGTCAACTACCACAGACGCTTCGGCGTGAACACCGACTTCATCGCCCGGGGCGGCGACAGGCTGGGCCTCATCTACATGGAAGCCGGCGTGTCCCAGCGCCCCTCCGTGGTTATCTACGACAGAGCGAACAGCGCTTTCTCCGAGTGCGACCGGTCCGACTTCGACTGGGACGCCATCCTCACCGGTAAAGAGTGGTTCCACGTGTCCGGCACGGCTCCGGCTCTGGGTCCCAACGTGAACGACGCTCTCCTTGACGGTCTCAAAAAGGCCAAGGAGCTGGGCGTCACCGTCAGCATGGACTGCAACTACCGCTCCAAACTCTGGAGCGTTGAGGAAGCGGGCAAGAAGCTCCGGGAGCTCATGGAGTACGTTGACGTGTTCGTGGGCGGCTGGCAGGACGTGAAATATATCTTGGGTCTCGACGTGGACATCGACGGCGTGGACGACATCGAGCGCAGCAAGCGGGCCTCGGAAGCGGTCATCAAACGCTACGGCATGAAGATGGCGGCTATGACCGTTCGGGAAGCCCCCTCCGCCTCGCTGAACTATTATACGGGTTTGCTTACCACTCCCGAGGGCACGGAAGTCAGCAAGAGATACGAAATTCAGGTTGCCGAGAGAATCGGCGGCGGCGACGCTTTCACCGCCGGTCTCATCTACGGCGTTTTGAACGGCTTCGACACCGCCAAAACCATCGCCTTCGCGGTGGCGGCCTCCTGTCTGAAGCACTCCGTGGCGGGCGACTTCAATCTCGCTTCCGTGGAGGAAGTCGAGGAGCTGGCTTTCGGCAGCGGCTCCGCCCGAATCAAGAGATAAAATGAACACGGCCCTTGTTTGCGTTCTTCTGGCGCTGACAATTGCCTGTCCCGCCGCGGCGGGCAGAGTCGTGGGGACTTTCAAAAACACTCTCGACATCGCCGCGGACCCGTGGGTCGTTAAAAATCCCAACGGCAAGGGGTATTTCTACTGCTACTCCGACTGCGACATTACGGTGGACGCCAAGCACGTTTACGTGGACTACGCCGACGCGCCCTATATGTTCACCCACCGGAAAACGAACCCGGTGTTCGACGCGGTTCCCGGCAGCATGTACTCCAGCGAGTTGTGGGCGCCGGAACTCCACTGGATCGACGGTCATTGGTATATCTACGTGGCGGCGGACAACGGCGAGCAGGCCACCCACCGAATGTTTGTGCTGAAGGGCACCTCAAAGGATCCCACGAAGCCTTTCGTGATGATAAACAAAATGGTTGATACCGCCGACAGGTGGTCCATCGACGGCACGGTCTTTAAGCACAAGGGCAAACTCTACACCGCCTGGTCCTTTTCCGACAACGGGCAGGTGATAAAACTGGCGGAGACGGAAAACCCAACCACCATAAAGGGCGAGGGCGTGATTATATCGCGGCCGGAATACGATTGGGAATGCCGGGAGCTGAAAATTAACGAAGGCCCCGCGGTTCTTACCCACGGAAAGAAACTTTACATCGTCTATTCCGCCTCCTTCGCCAACAGCGATTTTTACTGCTTGGGCCTCTTGGAATACACCGGCGGCGACATTCTCGACCCGAAGAATTGGAAGAAACACGCAAGGCCGGTCTTTGAGGGCGGCAACGGAATCATATCCCCGGGCCACTGCTCTTTTACGAAAGACGCGGACGGCAAGGATTGGATTGTTTACCACTGCATTTTGAACAAGGGCGACGACTGGACAAAGCGCCGCATGAGAATGCAGCCCGTGAAATGGGAAGGCGACTTCCCGGTATTCGGCGAGCCGGTGCCGGAGGGCGTTGAGCTCGAATTTCCTTATATCAAATAGGCAATAACCGCTTTGCTTCGGCGGGGCGGACACATAATCATTATCGCACAGGAGAATGATCAAATGAAATGCGTAAAGGCCGATGAGCTGAAAAAGCAGGTAGTCGGCGTATTTACCAAGCGCGGCGTTCCGGCTGAGGATGCCGACATCATCGCGGACGTAATGGTTCACGCCAACCTTCGGGGTGTGGAGAGCCACGGCGTCATCAGAGTCCCGCACTACATTCGGAGACTGGAAAACGGTACCGTTGACGGCAAGGCCAAACTTGAAGTCAAGAAGACCGGCCCCTCCACCGCCACCATCAACGGCAACGACGGCTACGGCCACGTGGCCATGGTTCACGCCACCAAGCTCGCCATAGAATTGGCGAAAGAGACCGGCGTGGGCGTTGTGGCGGTTAACCACAGCAGCCACTGCGGCGCTTTGTCCTACTACGGCCAGATGGCCATAGACGCAGGCATGGTTTGCTTCTGCTGCACCCAGACCGACGGCGCCGTCGTTCCCTTCGGCGGAAGAAAGCCCTTCGCGGGAACCAACCCGCTCTGTTTCGCGGGTCCCTCCGAGACCGGAAGCCCGATTATTCTCGACATGGCTACAAGCACCGTAGCCGGCGGCCACATCTTCAAGGCCAGAACCGACCACAAGCCCATTCCTCTGGGCTGGGGCACCGACACCGACGGCAATCCCACCACCGACCCCAACAAGGCGGTCTACTTCACCCCCGCCGGCGGTCCCAAGGGCTACGGTCTGGGCGTCGTCGTTGACATGCTCACCGGTATTCTCTCCGGCGGTCAGTTCGGACCTCACGTACCGGGCATGTACACCAGAATGGACGTAAAGCGGGATCTCGCTCACTTCGTCATGGTTGTGGACCCCGCCAGATTCGAGGGCGGCAAGACTTTCAAGGCCAGACTCACCGAAATGGTCAACGAGATTCACCAGATTCCGCCGGCAGAGGGCTTCAAGTCCGTTCTCGCTCCCGGCGAACCGGAGTATCTCAAGCAGGAAGCCCGGAAAGTCGACGGCGTTATGCTGGAAGACTACATCTGGGACGACATCATCAATCTTTCGTAACCAATTTAATTTAACATAGAGGTTCATAAATGGGCAACAAAGTTATTATCACCGATCACTGTTTTCCGTCTATCGACATTCAGGAAAAGGTAATCAAGGACGCCGGCTTCGAGCTTGAATCCATCCAGCCGATTTGCAAGACCGAAGACGACATCATCAACACCTGCAAGGACGCGGACGTTCTCCTCGTCCAGTGGGCTCCCGTCACCCGCAGAGTTCTCGAGGCTCTCCCCAACGTGAAGTGCATCGTCCGCTACGGCGTGGGCGTCAACAACTTCGATTTGGAAGCCGCCAAGGACCTGGGCGTTATGGCCTGCAACGTGCCGGACTTCTGCCTCGACGAAGTCTCCGACCACGCGGTCACCCTGGCCATGGCTCTCGTTCGCAGAGTTATCCACAACCACAACCAGATTATGAAGGGCGGCTGGGACATCAGCGAATTCAGACCCATGCCGGCTCCCTGCCAGATGAAAGTCGGTCTCGTCAGCTTCGGCAACATCGCCCAGAAGGCCGCCAAGAAGTTCCAGGCCTTCGGCTTTGAGGTTATGGCTTACGATCCCTTCCTTCCCCAGGAACTTTTCGATAAGTGCAACGTGAAGAACGTTGATTTCGACACCCTCTGTGCCGAGAGCGACGTTATTTCCCTCCACTGCCCGCTGGTTCCCGCCACCACCGGAATCATCAACAAGGACTCCATCGCCAAGATGAAGGACAGAGTCGTCATCGTCAACACCTCCAGAGGTCCCGTCGTTAAGGAAGCGGACCTCATCGAGGCGCTGCAGAGCGGCAAGGTAGTTGGCGCCGGCCTCGACGTTTTCGAAGTCGAGCCCCTGCCCGCCGACAGTCCTCTGCTTAAGATGGACAACGTTATCCTCACCGGCCACGCCGCCTCCGTTTCCGAGAACGCGGTTTATCTGCTCCAGAGAAACGCCGCCATGGCCGCCGTCGAGTTCCTTCAGGGCAAAGTTCCTTCCGCGGCTCTTCCCGCCTTCCGGAAGTAATTCAGGTAAATAGGAGAGGTATTTGATTCTTATTTAGGAATCGGGAATCGGGAATCGGGAATCAGCGTAGGTGTTCGGCAAAGCCGAACGGATTATAAAATCAACCTTGCAAAGCGCGTTGGTAGAATCCGCCGCCGCAGGCGGCACATTCCCTGACCCCTGATCCCTGGCCCCTGACCCCTAATATAATCAAAATACAACTCCAAGAATACGCACGTAAAACGTGCAAGGAGACTTACTTAATGAAAGCACCTTTCAACACCAACATGTACCGTGTAAGTCCTTGGGACTTCGACCCCGAAGTAACCAAGAACTTCGACTTCGCCAAGGACATCAAGTTCCACGACGTCACCCTCCGCGACGGTGAGCAGGAAACCGGCGTTGTTTTCCTCCCCCAGGACAAGGTTGAGATCGCCCGCCAGCTGGCCAAGATCGGCATCGACAGAATCGAAGCCGGTATGCCCGCCGTTTCCGAGCAGGATGCCGAAGCCTGTAAGCAGATTGCCGCTGAGTGCAAGACCGCCGATGTCTTCGCTTTCGCCAGATGTATGCTCGTCGACGTAGAGAAGGCTCTCTCCTGCGGCTGCAAGGGTATCATCCTTGAAATCTCCACCAACAGACAGATGGTAGAGAAGGCTTACAACAAGGACTACGAATGGGCTAAGCAGGCCGCCATCGACGCGACCTTGGCCGCCAAGGAAAAGGGACTCTTCGTCTCCTTCTTCTGCATCGACTCCACCAGATCCGACATCAACGACCTTCTGAGCATCGTCGGCGACGTCGCCGAGAAGGGTCACCTGGATTCCGTTACCCTGGCCGACTCCTTCGGTTGTATCATCCCCGAAGGCTATGCCGCCATGGTCCGCAAGGTCAAGGACACCTTGGGCAAGCCCGTTGAGGCTCACTGCCATATGCAGTTCGGTCTCGGTACCGCCAACACCCTCGCCGCTCTGGCCGCGGGTGCCAACGTTGCCCACATCACCTGCTGCGGCCTCGGTGAAGGCGCCGGTAACACTCCCTACGAAGAAGTTATCATGGCCCTCCGCTGCATGTACGGTATTCCTCTCAACCACCTTCACACCGAGTACTTCATGGAGACCGCCAAGATGGTCTGCGAAAAGGCCAACAACCATGCTCTCCCGGTCAACAGACCCGTCCTCGGCGAGAGAGTTTTCGAAGTCGAGTCCGGTATCGGCGTAATGTTCAACGCGAACGCCGCCAAGCACAACGACCAGGAACTCCTCTACACCTTCAACCCCGCCATGGTCGGTCAGAAGTACATGGACTTCGTTATGGGTAAGAAGTCCGGTTCCTTCACCATCGACCTCTGGCTGGAGAGAATGGGCAGACTCGAGGGCGTTACCAAGGAGCAGAAGGCCGAGATGCTGGAAAAGGTCAAAGCTTTCGCTTTCCAGAAGAAGAACACCCTCACCGTTCCCGAGTTCGAAGCCATCGTTGACGAAGTCATCGGCAAGCCCGCGGTCAAGCCGACCCCCGGCAACCCGATCCTCGACCAGCAGGTTTCCAGAGCCGGCGAACAGTGGCTCAAGGACAGAAAGATCTACGAGATCGACCTGTAATATACGCTTATAATGTGAGAGCGCGCATCCCGCGCTCTCACATAAACTTATCCGAAAGGCAATTCATCCATGCATCCCTATATAGAATTTCTTATCGATAAAGCAAGCAAACTCCACGGCAAAGTGGCCGTTCCCGACGGTCAGTTTGACGAGAGAGTTCTCGAAGCCTGCGTCCGGGTCCACAAAGCCGGTTGGCTTGACGTTATAATGGTGGGCTCCCGGGCCGAGTACGAAAAGATGGCGGCGAAGTTCGGCTTCGACATCACCGGTATGACCATCGCCGACCCCGACGAGATGGATGAGTTTGCCGACTATTGCAAAGAGTACGGCGTTATGAGAGCCAAGGAGAACCTCAGTCCCGAACAAATCGAGGCGGTTCTCCGGGAGCCGGTTGCCCTGGCCATGATGCTTGTTAAGCACGGCAAGGTTGACGGCGTCTGCTCCGGCGTCTACTACTCCACCGCCGACGTCGCCCGCCCGGCCATCAAGATTCTCGGCATGCAGAAGGGCGTGTCCAAGATGACCGCTCTGGGTGTCATGATTTTCGAGGACACCCCCATCGGCAAGAATCTTGTTTACTGCTCCGCCGACGGCACCATTCTTCCCAACCCCACCGCCGAGGAACTGGCGGAGATAGCTATCCTTGCCACCGACAAGGCCAAGGCCATTCTTCCCACCGAGCCCCTCACCGCCATGCTCTCCTTCTCCACCTGCGGCAGCGCCAAGCACGAGATGGTTGACAAGGTTACCACCGCCATGAAGATTGCCAACGAGAAGCGGCCGGACCTCAAAATCGACGGCGAGTTCCAGCTGGACACCGCCATTTCTCCCAGAGTGGCGGCCAAGAAGATGAAGCGGCCCTCCGAGGTGGCGGGCAAAGCCAACGTCCTCATTTGGCCGGACCTTCAGGCCGGCAACATGGTGGGCAAAGGTATGATGATTATGGGCAAAGGAATGCTGGTGGGCGCCACTTTCCTGGGCCTCAACGGATTTGTGAACGACCATTCCCGGGGCGCCACGGTTGACGAGATTGTCACCAATATCGCCTTTGTGGGCGCTCAGATAGAGGAGAACAAGTAATTATGAAAATGCTTATCGCGAACGTGGGATCTTCCTCGTTTAAGTGTCAGCTTCTGGATATGCCCGCCGAAAAGCAGTTGGCCAAGGCCAAAGTGGAGCGGGTAAAGACCGACAACGGTATCATCACCTGGTCCATCGGCGGCGGCGAGAGCCACAGAGTGGAAATGCCTCTGCCCACATACGGCGACGCCATTTCCTTCGTCCTCAGCAAGTTCGTGGGCGAGAACGGCGCGGTGAAGTCCCTGGACGAGATCGAGGACGTGTCCTTCAAGCCGGTTTACGCCAAGGGCCTCTCCGGCTGCCGGTACATGACCCCGGAAGTCTGCGACAAGATGGCTGTTTACAACAGAGTCATCGCTCCCATGCACAACCCCATGTACATCGACGCCATCGAGGACTTCAGAAAGCTTTTGCCGGGAGTTCCCCTCACCGGTCTGTTTGAGGACTGGTTCTTCGACAAACTTCCGGATTATGTTCAGTATTATCCCATTCCCTGGGACTGGACTCAGAAATACGACATCAAGAAGCACCTGTTCCACGGCTCCAGCCACGGTTACGCCGTGAACAAGGTCTCCGAAGTCATGGGCAAGAGCCGCTATGACCTGAACATGATTCTCTGCCATCTGGGCGGTTCCTCCTCCATTATGGCCATCGAAAAGGGCGAGGGCCTGGACGGCTGCGGCGGTTTCTCCCTCCAGAACGGTATCGCCAACTCCGTGCGCCCCGGCGACCTTGACCCCTTCCTGCTCTCCTTCCTGGTAGCCCAGGGCGAGGGCGACGTTGATCAGGTTATCGACAAGGTCATGACCGAAGGCGGTCTGGCGGGTCTCTCCGGCATCGGTTACGATATGCGGGACCTGCAGAAGGCGGCGGAAGAGGGCAACGAGAGAGCCAGACTGGCCATCGACGTTTACGTCCACGGCGCCAAGAAGTACATCGGCAGCTGGATGGCGGTTCTGGGCCACGTGGACGTCATCACCATGCAGGGCGGCACCGGCGAAGCCAGCTCCTACATCCGCAAGAGAGTTCTGGGCGGCTTGGAGGAGTACGGAATCGTTCTCGATGATAAGCGCAACGAGGAAACCGTCGGTAAGCTGGGCAAGATTTCCGCCGACAACTCCCGCACCGAGATTTGGGTAATCCCGGTTGACGAGGAGATTATGGTGGCCAGAGCCTGCTACAAGCTCCTGACGGAAGGCAAGTAATTGCGATTTTACAGATTTAAGACCGCGAAATACCCCGAGGGCACCTACGGCGTGTCCGCAAGCGGCGGCAAGATTGAAGTCGTTAAAGGCGGTCTTTTGGATCCGGTTGAGAAAACCGGTGATACGGTGGAGACCGGTGAGATAGAGTCCTATCTTCCTCTCACGACGCCCCCCAACATCGTGGCCGTGGGCATGAATTACAAAGACCACGCCGCGGAATTGGGGCTCCCTCTGCCGAAAAGCCCCCTGATTTTCCTGAAATCAACGGCGGCGATGAACGCCCACATGGGAAATATCCTCATTCCGGGGAATTATCCCGACGGAAACGACTACGAAGCGGAACTTTGTGTTATAATAGGTAAAGCCGCAAAGAACGTTTCCGAGTCGGAGGCGCCGGAGTACATCTTCGGCTACGCCTGCGGCAACGACGTTACAAACCGCCAGGCGATTTCCGAGGACGGGCAGTGGGCCCGGGGAAAGAGTTTCGATACTTTCGCTCCCATCGGTCCCTTCATCGAGACGGAATACGACTCGAGGGGCAAAAGAATAGTCTCCCGCTACAACGGCGAGATTATGCAGGATGACAACACCGACGGCATGGTGTTCGACATTCCTTATTTGGTAAGTTACATAAGCAGACAAATGACTCTGCTTCCGGGAACCGTTATCATGACGGGCACCCCCTTCGGCGTGGGATATTGGCGGGACCCTCGGGTTCAGCTGAGACCCGGCGACCTCTGCGAGGTTGAGATCGAAGGACTGGGCTGCCTTAGGAACACGGTTATCGGTAATTAAGGCGACAAGCGCGTTTCGCGCCGTAATTCTTCCGCCACGAGCGGAATCGAGTAATCGAAAGGAACATAATTTTATGGCCGCAAGAAAAATTCGTTTTGTGGAAGCCTTGCGTGAAGGTATGCGCCAGGAAATGGAGCGCGACGAAAGAGTCTTCGTAATCGGCGAAGGCGTCGGACCTCACGGAAGCTGCTTCAAGCAGACCGACGGTTTCGTCGCTCAGTTCGGTGACGACAGAAGCAAAGACACCCCCATCTCCGAGATGGCTATCTCCGGATGCGGTGTCGGCGCCGCTATGATGGGCATGCGCCCGATTGTCGACCTCATGTGGATCGACTTCATGACTCTGGCCACCGACCAGATTTGCAACCAGGCCGCCAAGCTCAACTACATGTCCGACGGACAGGTTAAGGTTCCGGTTGTTTTCAGAGCCTCCTCCGGCGCGTCCATGTCCAACTCCGCCCAGCACTCCGGTTCTTTCTACAGTTGGTTCGCCAACATTCCGGGTCTGACGGTTGTTGTCCCCTCCACTCCCTACGACGCCAAGGGTCTCATCGTCTCCGCCATTCGCGAAGAGAGCCCGGTTCTCTACTTCGAGCACAAGAGACTTCTGAACACCAAGGGCGAAGTTCCCGAGGAAATCTACACCGTTCCCATCGGCGTTGCCGACATCAAGAAAGAGGGCACGGACATCACCGTGGTCGCCACCGGCGTTGAAGTCAAGTACACCCTTGACGCCTGCAAGAAGTTCCTCGACAAAGAGGGCATCTCCGTTGAGGTTGTGGACCCCAGAACGATTTGGCCCTACGACAAGGAGACTATTCTGAACTCCGTCAAGAAGACCGGCAAGCTGTTGGTCGTCGACGAGGGCTTCAGAGTATGCGGTTTCGCTTCCGAAATCGTGGCCATGGTTTGCGAAGAGGGTATGGAATACCTCAAGCAGGCTCCCGAGCAGTACAACACCGTTCACACCACTATCCCCTTCGCCCCGGCGATGGAAGACTACGTATTCCCCAACCCCGCCAAGATCGCGGACAGAATCAGAAAGATGGTGGCTAAGTAAAGGAGCGCATGATGGATAACAAACTTAAACTCGATTTGCTCAGAACTATGCTCGAGATCCGCAAGGCGGAGCTCCAGCTGGCGATTCTCTACAAGCACGGCGAAGTGCCCTGCGCCGCCCACCTCTATGAAGGTGAGGAAGCCATCGCGGCGGGCGTCTGCGCCAACCTTAACGACAAAGACTGCATCACTTCCACCCACAGAGGCCACGGCCACTGCATCGCCAAGGGTATGGACGTGAAGAAGATGATCGCGGAAGTATGCGCCCGCAAGACCGGCTGCTGCAGCGGTAAGGGCGGCACCATGCACATGTTCGCTCCCGAAAAGGGCGTCATGGGCACCATCGGTATCGTTGGCGGCGGTATGCCTATCGCCACCGGTATCGGCCTCGCTCTCAAGATGCAGAAGACGAACAATGTGGCCGTCTCCTTCTTCGGAGAGGGCGCCAGCAACAACGGCACCTTCCACGAGAGTCTGAACCTGGCTTCCCTGTGGAAGCTCCCGGTTATCTACGTTTGCGAGAACAACGGTTTCGCCACTTCCGTAAGCGCCAAGAGATCCACCTCCGTCAAGGACATCAGCGTCAGAGCCATCGGCTACAACATGCCGGGCGTCACCGTTGACGGTAACAAGGTTGACGAAGTCTACGAAGCCGCCAAGGAAGCGGTTGAGCGCGCCAGAGCCGGCGAAGGTCCCACCCTGATTGAGTGCAAGACCTACAGACTCCGCGGCCACTTCGAGGGCGACGACTGCCTCTACAGAACCAAAGAGGAGACCGAAATCGCCAAGCAGCTCCGCAACCCGGAGACCTACTGGAAGAACTGCCTCATCATCGAGGGCGTTCTCACCGAGGAAGAATATCAGCAGATGGAAGCGGAAGTCGACGCCAAGATCGCCGAGGCGGTTGAGTTCGCTCTGAACTCTCCCAAGCCCGAGGGCGAAGACGCGATGACCCTCTATCACACCCCCTTGTTCTAAAGGATTTCAGGGAGACGGCCCGAAACCGTCTCCCATTATAAGGAGAAAATTATGGCAGCAAAAGTATTCACCATGCCCAGACTGGGCCAGACCATGGAAGAAGGTTCCGTAGTCGAATGGCTCGTTGAGGAAGGCGGAGAAATCACCGAAGGCGAAGCGATGGTCACCATCCAGTCCGACAAGGCCAACCTCGAGGTTGAGGCCGAGCAGGACGGCTATCTCGCCAAGATTCTCGTCACCGAAGACGACGGCGACGTTGAAGTGGGCACCCCCATCGCCATCATCACCGACGAAGAGGGCGAGGACTTTGACGAGGACGAACTTCTCGCCGAGTTCGAGTGAGGTCCGAGATGACTTCCAGTTATGATTTGAACGGCAAAGTTGCCGTTGTCACCGGCGGCGCCGGCGCCATCGGCGGAGCCATCTGCGAAAAGCTGGCTTCCTGCGGCGCCACCGTTGTGGTTTCCGATGTGGCAACCGAAAAGGGCGAAGCCTTCGCCAAGACCCTCGGCAACAACAGCAGCTTCTGCTATTGCGACATCAGCAAGTACGAATCCGTGCAGCAGCTGATTGACACCGTGGTTGAGCGCTACGGCAAGCTTGACATCATGGTCAACAACGCCGGTATCAACACCGGTAAGCCGGAAGAGAGAGTCACCACGGATCAGTATCCGGTGGAGACCTGGCACAAGATTATCGGTATCGACCTTGACGGCACCTTCTACTGCTGTCAGCTGGCTTCGAGACAGATGATCAAGCAGGGCGGCGGCAACATCATCAATGTGGCCAGCGTGGCCGGTGTTGTGGCTCTGCGGCTGCAGGTTGGTTTCGTGGCCGCCAAGGCCGCCATCATCAGAATGAGCGAAGCCATGGCCTGCGAACTGGGTCCCAAGGGTATCAGAGTCAACGTGCTTTCCCCCGGTTCCACCCTCTTTGAGGGCACCCGGAAGCTCTTCTACGCCAACAAGGATTTCGCCGACAGACTCCTGTCCTTCATTCCCGCCGGCAGACCCGCCGACGTTACGGAAATGGGCGAAGCGGTGGCGTTCCTCGCTTCCGACGCCTCGCAGTACATGAACGGCCACAACCTTATCGTTGACGGCGGTTGGACCTGCGGATTCAACAGAGATTTCTGATTCGAAATCGAAAAATTGCCCGCTTCGGCGGGCTTTTTTTATTGCGGTTCGGTGTTGAAAAATTCATTAAAAGCGTGATTTGACAAATCCGCAAAAGGTGTTATAATATACACGGATTACCTCACAAGGTAAATTTTCCATGAAAGGAGGTGAAAAAGAAATGAAAAAAATCTTCTGTGTTTTGGCGCTCATAGCCATCGCGGCGTCCTGCGCTTTCGCGGACGGTGTGTCCACCTGGATTGACCCTAAGTCCTACGACAAGGACTGGATCGATTCCAGCGCCAGCAGCCAGATCGCGTATCTCGGTTACTACGGCAATCAGGCGTCCATCGATCCCGACGGTACGGTTACCTTCGATAACGTGCATTACACGTTTATTTCGTACACCGATCCCCAGGACGGACAGATGAAATTCGCTTTCGACGAGGCTGATGTTCCCGCAAACGCGACGGATGTCAACGATATGAGCTGGGATACAACCGGCCGTCTGATGAGTGCCGTTGCCCAGGGTTCTTGGCTGGTAGACCTGAATGCTCCGGTGGGTACTCCCATCGACATCCACCTTACGGTTGAGGGTCTTTCCGACGAAGGCAAGGCCGATTTGATGAATATGGTCGCTCTGAGCACCCAGGACGGTACCCAGAGAAACGACAACTACAGAGCTTATCTGTACGATACCAATCACAGATGGATGCAGTGGGTTGGTCCCCTCTCCTTCGACGGCGAAACTTTCGTCATGAGAGGCGAGGTCAACAACGCCCTGCTGAGAGCCGGCGAAATCGGTTATATCGAGTTCGATATTCCGATTGAAGGCAAGGTATTCGCTTACGATGCGACCAACGATGATGTCTATCAGGCCAACATCGGTACCACACCGGATAAGATCAAACTCGGTAAGGTAGACGCTACCACCGTTCCCGAGCCCGCCACATACGCCTACGCGGCTATGGGTCTCGTTTCCGCTTTCGGTCTCAAGAGACGGATTCGGAAATAACGCGTTCATGCGTTAACGCATACAATCCCGCTTGCTTTGAGAGCGGGATTTTTTTGTCGCGAGTGTATTGAAAAATTCATTAAAAGTGTTACTTGACAAATTTTTAAATGCTGTTATAATATAAGCGGATTACCGTAAAAGGTAAAATCTTTCCGGAAAGGAGGTGAAAAAGAAATGAGAAAAATGCTTTTCGTTTTGGCTCTCATAGTCATGGTTGCGGCCTGCGCTTTCGCGGACACCGTTCAGTGGATTGAGACCGCTCCCGGCAGCAACTCCGTAGTCCAAGATGTTGACGGCGGTGTTTATGTCTACTATCCCGACGAGACCGAGATGGGCATGGCTTTCAACGTTACCGCTCTGTCCGAGTGGCTTGTGAACGCCAACGCCGGTGATGAAATCACCATTACTTACGATGTTGACGGTATTACCGCCGATGGTCTCAACAACGCTTATACTTCGATGAGCGACATGAACGTGAACGCTGACTATCAGACCGGTTACGGTTCCGATTTGGTTTTCAGGGCCACGGGTCTCAGCGATGACGGTGTATTCACCTACACCCACACCCTTACCGAGCCCATCTCCCAGATTGAGCGTAT
>JAEEGL011724130.1_pt1 | contig 24679 bp, 17 predicted proteins | sample 9134231 | NCBI WGS metagenome assembly JAEEGL01 (sample SAMN16246548, study PRJNA631951) | gut metagenome | biome: gut microbiome; feature: rumen; material: fiber-attached | host: Bos | place: Iran: Karaj | collected 2018-10
GGCACTTGATCTTCCACTTCCAAAGCAGGTATTTGGTCATCCATGGCTTCTTACAAAGGCTGCTGATGGTGGCGATGACAAGATGTCAAAGTCCAAGGGAAATGTTATCTATGCTGATGAGCTAGTTGATTTCTTCGGTGTAGATGCCGTTAGATATTTTGTTCTTCACGAGATGCCATTTGAAAATGATGGTGCTATCTCATGGCCACTTATGGTTGAGCGTGTTAATTCTGACCTTGCAAACACACTTGGAAACCTTGTAAATCGTACAATCTCTATGAGCAACAAATACTTTGGTGGCGTTGTAGAGGACAAGGGTGTTGCTGAGGATGTTGATGCAGACCTTAAGGCAGTAGTTACAGGCACAGTCGCAGCAGTTGAGAAAAAGATGGCTGATCTTCGTGTTGCTGATGCTATCACAGAAGTATTTAATCTCTTCAAAAGATGCAATAAATATATTGATGAGACAATGCCATGGGTACTTGCAAAGGACGAGGCAAAGCAGGACAGACTTGCTACAGTTCTTTATAATTTAGTTGAGGGTATTTCAATTGGTGCTACTCTCCTCAAAGCATTTATGCCAGAGACATCTGAAAAGGTTCTCTCTCAGATTGGTGCAAAGGAAATTGCTTATGATGAGCTTTCAACATTTGGACACTATGTAAATGGTGACAAGGTTACTGAGACACCTGAGATTCTCTTCGCTCGTCTTGACCTTGATGAGGTTATGGCAAAGGTTGCTGAGCTTCACCCTGCACAGCCAGATGAAGCAGATGTGGATGACGAGGAAGGCATTGATATCGAGGCAAAGCCAGAAATCACATTTGATGATTTTATGAAGCTTCAGTTCCAGGTTGGAAAGATTGTTGCTTGTGAGGCGGTTAAGGGCTCTAAGAAGCTTCTCTGCTCACAGGTTAAGATAGGTTCACAGACAAAGCAGATTGTATCTGGAATCAGCAAGCACTACTCTCCTGAGGAGATGGTAGGCAAAAAGGTTATGGTTCTTGTAAATCTTAAACCAGCCAAGCTTGCAGGCGTATTATCAGAGGGAATGCTTCTTTGCGCAGAAGATGCAGAAGGCAATTTGGCTCTTATGACACCAGAGAAAGACATGCCTAACGGCGCAGAAATTTGTTAATTGATTCCGAAAGGATTAAAGCATGATTTTTGAAACACATGCTCACTATGATGATGAGAAGTTCGACGGGGATAGAGTCGAACTTCTTTCTCATTTATTGAGTGAAAATAATATTGGAAAAATAGTAAATGTAGGAGCTAGCTATAGAGGATGTAAAGATAGCTTAAAGCTGGCCACTGAATACGACAATGTCTATGCTGCCTTAGGTATTCATCCAGAGGAAATGGATGATGCCACAGAGGAAAATTTGGCTTGGATAAAGGCAAATGCTAGCCATCCAAAGGTTGTAGCCATTGGAGAAATTGGTTTGGATTATCATTGGGTAAAGGATGAAGAAGGCAGAGCCAAGCAGCGAATCTGGTTTGAAAAGCAGCTTGAGCTAGCCAAAGAACTTAATTTACCGGTAATTATTCACTCTAGGGAGGCTGCAGAAGACACTTTTAACACAATTAAGCGGTATAATACTCAAAATAACAAAGGTATTGTTCATTGCTATTCTTATTCAAAAGAATTAGCATTAGAGTATGTAAAGATGGGTTGGTATATCGGTGTTGGCGGGGTTGTTACCTTTAAAAATGGTAAAAAACTAGTTCAAACAGTAGATGCTATCCCACTTGAAAGCATAGTACTTGAAACTGATTGTCCTTATATGGCACCAGAGCCATTTAGAGGTCAGAGAAATTCTTCAGAATATCTGAAATATGTTGTAGAAAAAATAGCGGATATTAAGGGAGTATCTACAGAACAGGTTGAAAAGGTAACCTTCGATAATGCTCTTAAGATATATTCAAAAGTAAAGGAATAATAGATGGCATATTTAAGCAATCCAACTTATACAAAAGCAGTCCTTGAAGCACATGGCTTTTCTTTTCAAAAAAAATATGGACAAAATTTTCTCATAGATGGAAATATTCTAGATAATATAATAAATGCAGCAGGAATCACAAAAGACGATTTTGTTTTGGAAATTGGACCAGGTATTGGTACAATGACACAACGTTTATGCGAGGAAGCAAGAGAAGTTGTTGCAGTTGAAATTGATAAAACTCTGATTCCAATTTTGGATGATACTCTCTCAACCTACAAGAATTGGTCTGTCATTAACGAAGATATTTTAAAGGTAGATATTAATAAGTTAGCCATTGAGAAAAACGGTGGAAAGCCAATCAAGGTAGTTGCAAATTTACCATATTATATTACTACCCCAATTATCATGGGGCTATTTGAAAGTCATGTTCCACTTGAGTCAATCACAATTATGATTCAAAAAGAAGTGGCGGATAGAATGCAGGAGGGACCAGGCACTAAGGAGTACGGTGCTCTCTCGCTTGCAGTTCAGTATTATTCACATCCACAGATTGTATGTGATGCTCCACCAAGCTGTTTTATGCCACAGCCAAAGGTCACAAGTACTGTTATTAACCTCAAGTGTCACAACAATCCACCAGTTGGATGTGATGAAAAGCTATTGTTTCAAATCATAAGAGCTTCCTTCAATCAAAGAAGAAAGACTTTGCAAAATGGTCTCAGTAATGGCTTACATTTTTCTAGGGAACAAATTGCAGAAGCAATAGAAAAAGCTGGATTTAGTCCTACAATAAGAGGAGAAGCATTATCATTAGATGATTTTGCAAAATTAACAAATATACTTAAATCTTACTAGTGATTAATTAGAATAAAATATGGAGAGCAGATTTTATGGATGTTCGAAATTACAACAGAGAAGTGCAGCTTCTTATCAACGACATTCAAAAAAATAGGGGTAAAGACCCAGCAATGGTATTATCTGCTTGTGAAAAATTGCTGGCATACGGAAAGGGCATGAATGATGATGCCTTGATTGGCTATGCTTATTTTTCAAAAGGTGAGACATACTATTTATTAAATGATGCTACAAATTTTTATTCTCAAATGCTTGCATGCATGGGACCAATGGAGCATGAAAAAGAATGGGGATACGTTGCAATTGCTAATAATATGTTAGGCATAGTATCGCTTAATCGAGGAAATGCTCCATTTGCCCTTGATTATTTTATAAAGGCAATTAGTATCTGTCAGGATTATTCTCTTCCTGATATCGAGTGGATGATTCATATGAATCTGGGATCTTTATACCTGAATATCGGTGAATTTCAAAAATCAATATCCCACACTGAAATTGCATATAGACATATATTAGAAAATAGAAGTATTGATGGTTACGTTGAAAACGTAACTGCGATAATGCTTGGCATGGGAAGAGCTTATCTAAAGTTAGACAGGGAAGATAAGTATCTTGAAATTGAGAAGAAGCTTAAAGTAGAGTCGATGCCATATTTACAGGAAATGGATAAGATAGTAATATATTGCTTCTTTGCAAGAGTTCATCAGGCAATCAATGAGGAAGATGCCAGGGATTATTGGATTGAGATGGTTAATAAGCATGCTAGCACAAGTATGCCTATTATGGATGTATTTGATGATTTTTATGACTATTTACATATGCTTTTATCTATTGAAAAATATGATGATTTCTTTAAAGCATATTCTGTATTAGATGAATTAACAAAACACACATCTATTAAAAATCTTGAAAGAAAACTACTTACCTTAAAAATAAGGTATTACAGAAGAGTAGGTCAAATTGAAGAGTATAAAATAGCGTCAGTATTATACTTTGAACTTTCAGAGTTTATGGAACGTGAGAATAGATTGATGGTAAGCAACATGATCGTTATGCGTAATTCGTATATGGAGCTTACACAAATCAACCGGAAAGTCGAAGAAGAGAATACATTTTTACAAAAACGTTCAGAGACAGATCCATTAACAGGAATGTATAATAGACTGAAGCTTAATGAATACAGTGACGAAGCATTTGAAAGAGCATTAATAAATCGTTCAAGTATCGCAGTTGAAATACTTGATATTGATTTTTTTAAGCAATTTAATGATAACTATGGTCATCAATCAGGAGATGAGTGTATAAAATTTGTTGCGTCAGAGCTAATTGAAATGTCGAAAGAAGAAGGTATATTTACAGCACGCTATGGTGGAGATGAGTTCGTTGTAATCTACGAGGGGTTATCAAAAGAAACTGTAGAAGCAAAAGCATATAAGCTTCGCGAAACAATTTATAACAGAAATTGGGAGCATAGATTCTCTCTTACAGATGATAGAGTTACGATATCTCAGGGAATTTGTTATGGTACACCTGAGCGTGATGATAGTATGTTTGCTTACCTACAAGGGGCAGACCGGATGCTCTATGAAGTAAAGCAAAAGAGTCGAAACGCAATAAAAATATGTGATGCTTCCGAATTATAAAAGGGAAAATAGAATGAAAACCATAAAAAAAATTTTTTTTGATGACGTTGTAAGCTTAGCGAAGAATTTTTTTGCTCTTACAATTGTTGTTGGTATCTGTTTTTTACCAGCTTTATACGCTTGGTTCAATATTTATTCAAATTGGGACCCATATGGAAATACAGGTGCGCTAAAATTTGCAGCAGTGTCCCTTGATGAAGGTTTTACCACAGAGGATGGTGAGTATCACAATCAGGGCGATACAATAATTGAAAACCTACATGAAAACACAGCTGTAGATTGGCAATTTGTGGAAAGTTCAGATGAGGCAATAGAGGGAGTATATAGTGGTAAGTATTATGCTGCAGTAGTAGTGGACAAGGATTTTACTTACAACATGTATAATGTATTAACAGAAGAAGTTAATAGACCTACTTTGCTTTTCTATGAAAATCAAAAGAAAAACCCAGTGGCAACAAAAATTTCAGATACAGTGGTTCAGACTTTACAAAACAACATTAATGTAGCATTTACAGAAGTAGTTGTGAGTAGGGCGTTTTCTGGTGCCTCAGAATTGTCAGCAAAACTAGATGAAAAAGGCGGAATAGACTCAGTAGTAGCAAAGCTTGAATCACTTAGCGCTGATTTGACAAATTATCAAAATACAATAAATCAGATAATAGAGAATGATGCTCAATTACAGATCGCTTTAGGAGCAGCGGAAACAGATGTAAACAATCTCGAACAGCAGGCCCAATCTGCAGCAAATGCAGTGGCCAATTCTAGTAATGTATCTCAAAATGCAACAACTACAATTAATAATTACGCAAACGATGTTAACACAGCTTTAAACAATATAATGACAACCATAAATGAACTAGATACAAAAGTTCAAGAAATGTCATTAGTAACAACAACAGAGGAAGAAATAGATAAAGTAATAGAAGTTGCGAAAAAAGTTGGAGAAATAAAAAAGTGGATTAATAATTTGCCTCAACAAGTACTTGAAGATGAGTTAGCAAATAATAGTGATAAAATTAATGAAATTGATGAGTACTTGAGAGAGCAAATACCGGAGTTAGGAAAAGTAATCGATACTGCGGCAGGAGTTGTTAAAGAAGGAGAAGAAATAAAGGAACAGGGTGATAAACAACTAGAAATCGTTGAGGATGAGGTAAAAAAAGAACTTATAAATGAATTTGATGAAAGTGTAAAACCAGATTTAGAAAATGAAGGCGAAATCGTTGAGAGTGACCTAGATGTAAAACTGCATAATATATCTACAGAATGTGTATCAAAGGTTTCAAAACTAAAAGACGAATTTAATGATGATTTAATAAAAAAAGTAGATGATAAACTAACAGGTTTAACAAGTACATTAAATAATGCAAATAGTCTATTAAATTCAGTGGGTGAGACATTTGGAAATCTTGGGATAATGTTTGCAGCCATTGATAATACAGTTGATTGTGCAAATACAAGTCTACAAAAGACGAATGAAGCAATTTCATATGTTAATGGTAGATTAATAGAGCTTATCGATGAAGTAGACAATGCGGCAACAAATGATAAAGCAAAAGTTTTAGCAAATGCCCTATCTGGAGATCCAGAATTATACGGAAAATTCTTTTCTACCCCAGTAGACGTGGAAACAGAAGCTGTATATCCAATTGAGAACTATGGATCAGCAGTTGCTCCATTTTATTCAACCCTTGCGTTTTGGGTAGGAGCATTAATACTTACAGCGATAATAAAAATTCAGCCAGATAAGAATAGATACCCTGGAGCATCTCCTAGACAATTATTTTTTGGAAGATATGTCTTGTATTGGGTATTAGGACAAATTCAAGCGGTTGTTATTGTATTGGGAGACTTATTCCTTTTACATGTACAGTGTGTACATCCGTGGTTATTCTTATTAGCCGCATCATTCATAGCAACAACATTTACGATTTTAATATATTCATTAGTAGTTACATGGGGCGATGTAGGAAAAGCATTATCTGTTGTTATAGTTGTAATACAGATTGCAGGAAGTTCAGGTACCTATCCAATCGAATTACTTCCTGAATTCTTTAAAAAAATGTATATTTTCTTCCCATTCCCTTATGCGATAAATGCAATTAGAGAATGCTTGTGCGGACTATATGAGCTTGATTATCTTAAATATTTAGGATGTCTAATAATATTTATAATTGTAGCTCTAGTAATAGGTTTACTTGTGCGTATACCATTTGAACCGATTAATCATTACATGGAAGAAAGAATGGAAGATACGGAGATGATGTAGTATGACAAAAGAGCAGATTATATACGAACGATTTCTAGAATTGCAGCAAGAAGCACATGAAAAAAATCAGAAAAAAATTCGTGTTGGACTAAAAATAAATATTTTATTACCGTTGATTTTTTTGGCAATTAGTTTTTTAAGTAATCGCTCAAAGTTGGTCTTTTTAGTATTATGGATAGTTTCATTATTTGGAATCTCCTTTTATTTACTATACGTGGAGTATATGGATTTTAAAATTCAAGAGCAACTAAAGGAAGTCGGTATCATAGAGGAAGAAGCTGAAACGCAGGCGTTAATAGGCGCGGAAGTATTACAAAGTATGGATGAGATTAACAATGTTCGCACAGAAGTAGAAAAGAATTTGAAAGATATTAAAGATGGACTAAAGACTGATATTCGTAATGTGGGAGACAAATTAAAAAAATGAGAAATATTATAGATATAATTGCCAAAGACATAAAAAAACTATCGGTTAATGTAGTAGCCATGGTAGTTATAATAGGTCTAACGGTAATACCTTGTCTTTATGCTTGGTTTAATATCTTGTCAAATTGGGATCCTTATGGTCCTGATGCGACAAAGAATTTGCAAGTAGCTGTAGCAACATCAGATCAAGGTATTCTTATTGGAAATTATGAGCTAAATGTTGGAGATATAATAGTTGAAAACTTAAAAGGGAATTCAACAATAGGATGGGTATTCACAGACACTGCTGATGAAGCAATTAGCGGAGTTCATTCTGGGGATTTTTATGCTGCAATTGTAATTGACGAAGAATTTAGTTCAAATATGATTAGCTTTCTAGGTGGAGAAATTGAAAATCCTAAAATTACATATTATGAAAATGATAAGAAGAATGCAATTGCTCCAAAGATTACAGGAAAAGTAAAAACAACAATAGAGCGTGAAGTTGACCATGCTTTTGTTAGTACAATGGCTGAGGCCTTGTTAAAAGCTAGCGAGTATTTTGCCACACTTGATGAACAAGGAAATATTACTGGTCAGGGAATTGCAAAACTTGAGAGATTAGACTCTGACTTAAATGGCTTGATTGCACTTCTAGATTCATATGTTGCGCTAATGGATTCAACAGAAAGCATTACAGAAGCAGGTGAAGCTGTCACTGAAAGTGCAGAATCAATTACAGAGCTTGCAGGTCAAATGTCACAAGCCGCTCAGCAAGCTGGGGCATCAGCTCAAACAGATGTACAGAAAGTAAAAGATAAGGTTGATGATAAAGTAACAGAATTGAATACTGCTCTAGCAAATGTAGATTCTAAAATAGCGGAAATAAATTCATTGTTAGAGAAAGAAACAATCGATCCAGAGGTAGATAAAGAAAAACTGGAGCAGAATGTAGAACAAGCAAAAGAGCAAGTAGAAATTGTTAATGATTATGTTGATAATGAGCTTAAAGAAGAAATAAAGACTGAGGCAGAAGAAGCAGTAGATGTTGCTGAACAAAAGGCAGATACAATAATAACTGATGCGAAAAATGATTTAAACACAACAATGGGTCAAATCGAAGAAGAATATGGAGAGTATATAGATTTGGCAACTCTTTATGATAGAGCTAATAAAGCAGAAGAAATTCTTCAAGAGGTTCAGACCACAGGAAAAGAGTTAAGCCAAGTAGTTGAGGAGAAGATTCAAGAGTATCAGCCTTATATAGAGGATGCACAACAAAAAGTAGATCAACAAGTTCAGCAAGCGAATGAGAATATTAAGGCTGAGGCTTATCGTGAAGCACAAAAAATTATTGAAGAACAAAATCTTGTTACGTTGGAAGATGTAACGGCTTATAAAAATGAAATAGAGACGAAGCTTAATGAGAGCAAAAATGCTTTAACTCAAGATGTTTCAAAGATGCTTTCAGACACTGCGACTATACGAGAGCAGTACGGAACAGTCGTGTCTCCATTAATGCAGAGTGCTATCGATAGCACAAATTCAAGCATAGCAGAGATAGAGAAGTTATTAAATTACAATGCTACTAGTATAAATTTAGTAATGGAGAATCTTGATAATTATGGTGATTTATTAAATCAATCAAAAGATTCTATCGAAAAATCTCGTGATGAAGCGGTTGAGATGGAAAGTTTATTAGCCGCATTGATTCATGATATAAAAAGCTTAAATCAAAATGAAGCTTACCAAAAATTTATGACACTTTTAAAGTCTGACCCAGATTTATTATCGGATTTCATAAGTAGTCCAGTAGAAATATCGGATGAGTATATATATCCAATTGAGAATAATGGATCAATGACAGCACCGTTTTATATTGTGCTTTCAATTTGGGTGGGGTCATTGATAATGTCTACAATTCTTAAGACTACAATAAAAGACAAGTCAGGCCTAGAAAATCTCAAGAATTGGCAGTGCTTTTTTGGTAGATATTTTACTACATTTGTAATTGGACAGATACAGACACTAATTACGGTATTGGGAGCATTTTTGTTTGTTGGAATACAGTGTGAGAATCACTTTTTATTCTGGTTGGCTTGCGCATGGACTTCTTTTGTGTATTCACTACTTTTATATTCATTTGCTTATTCTTTTGGAAATATAGGAGAGGCTTTATCAGTAATACTAATGGTAATTCAGGTTGCCGGCGCAGGTGGCACCTTCCCTATTGAAGTTTTACCAAAGGTATTTCAAGTATTGTACAAGTTTATGCCATTTAACTACTCAATGAATGCTGTAAGAGAATGTATTGCAGGATTTTATGAGAATACATATAGAAACTGTATGCTTACATTAGCTATCTACTTATTAATTGCTATTTTTATTGGAGTTGTATTGTATCATCCATTTAAAATGCTTAATGAAAAGATTGAAGTTAGTAAAGAGAAATCAGGAATATTATTGTAAATTAGACAGGGCAAGTGCGCCCTGTCTTTTGTTTTAGCAACAAAGGAGGCATAAATGAGAGATATAAGTTGGGTTAAAGATTCTATTTTTTATCATGTTTATCCAATAGGAGCATTTGGGTGCCCTAGAGAAAACCATGGGGAAGAAACAGCAGGCCATAGAATTTTACAATTAATAGATTGGATACCGCATTTAAAAACAATTGGTGTTAATGCAATATATCTAGGTCCTATCTTTGAATCAGGCACCCATGGATATGATACTTTTGATTATTACAAATTGGATTCAAGATTAGGAGATAATAATGATTTAAAAAAAGTCATAGATGCTTGTCATAAAGAAGGAATAAAAGTGGTATTAGATGGGGTATTTAACCATATTGGCAGGGGTCACAAAGCATTCTTAGATGTAAAAGAAAATCGAGAGAATTCTCAGTACAGGGATTGGATTGCAGGCATAAATTTTGGCGGAAATAATTGGTATAACGATGGATTCTCATACGAATGTTGGGCTGGTGCACAAGAGTTGGTAAAACTTAATTATTGGTGTCAGGATGTGAATAACTACATACTAAATGCAGTAGGAATGTGGATAGATGAGTTTGATATAGATGGATTGAGACTTGATGCAGCAGATTGTATACAAAGGGATTTTTTTAAACGATTAAAAGCATATACAGAAGAAAAAAAGAATACCTTTTGGCTAATGGGTGAAATAATACATGGTGATTATAATATATATGTCAACAATGAAATGTTGGATGCAGTAACAAATTATGAGTGTTGGAAGGGTATTTATTCTAGTCATAATGATCATAATTATTTTGAAATAAATTATGCCATGAAGCGGCAATGGGGACAAGGAGGGCTATATTCAGGAAAATACCTATATAATTTCCTTGATAATCATGATGTAAATAGAATTGCAACACTGCTAACAGAGAAAGAAAATATTTATCCAGCGTATACTCTTTTATTTACCATGCCGGGAATACCATCAATTTATTATGGAAGTGAATGGGCAATTGAGGGAGATAAAAAAACAGGAGATGGAGACTATGCGTTAAGGCCAGCTATAAATATTAGTGAAATGAAAAATAATGACCTTATCGATCATATAAAGATACTGGCTGAAATTAGAAAAAATTCAAATGCCCTAAAAAGTGGAGTATATGAAGAAGTACAAGTAAGAAATGAAACATTGGTTTTTGCTAGAGTATTAAATGATGAGTACGCAGTAATTGCTCTTAATAATACAAATCAGCAAAAGCAAATATGTTTTGATTATCGTGGTCAGCACTATGAATTTGCATTAGAACCTCATGGTAGCAAGATATTAAAATAGTTAATTATTAGCTAAATAAGAATACATACAATGATCAAGGCGTTCTCCGTTGATAATAATTTTATCGCGGAGAAGGCCCTCATATTTGAAACCAAGTTTTTCAACCATGTGAATAGATGGATTGTTATCAGGAAGAATAAGGGCTTCGAAACGATGAATACCTAATTCTTTTGTAATAAGAGGTAAAGTTGCAGAAATAGCCTCAGAACAGTAGCCCTTATTGATAAAATTTCTGTCCATTTTATAACCAATAGTGCAGCTCTCGTAAATAGGACGCATAATATTTCTATAACTGACTGTGCCAATTATATGATTTGGATTGGACTTTTCAAAAATCCAATAACGAATCATAGAAAGTTTTAGAATATTTTTATATTCAAAATCAAGAACTTTTTGTTGATGAGTTAATGTATAAAAGTCATCGCCTATCACTGGCTCATATCTTTCGAAAATATCTTTATTTCGTTTGTAAAAATCGAGAACTAAAGGTGCAAAATCACTATTCAATATTTTTAGTACAAGCCTATCTGTATTTACCTCGTATTTCATAAAGCCCCCCGAATAATTATTCAACTCCCCTTAGCGAAGTATTTGGAATATAATCTTTCAATACTTCGACAAAATTATTTAATGTATCAATTGAGTGTGGCGAGAAAATGGGATTAATTACTTGCTCAGATTCTCTATAGCTTTGTAAATAGTACGTTTTTGCTCCCTTTAACCATTCGCCAATAGATTCTATATCAGCCAAATCATGGCATTCACGCATTATAGTAGTCCTAAATTCATAATCAATATTGCTCTCTTTAAGTAGAGAAACGGAAGTCTCGATTGGAGTAATATCAAAGTGAATCATAGAAGCTATGGAGTTGTATTTTTCTTTGGAATGTTTTATATCCATAGCAACATAATCAACTAAATTGGATTTTATAAGATAAGAAAGCATATCTGGATTTGTACCATTCGAGTCCAATTTTACCAATAACCCCATTTTCTTGATTTGTGCAATAAAATCAGGTAAATCTTTATGTAAAGTTGGTTCCCCTCCGGTAATGCAAACACCATCCAGTACCTTTTTCTTTTTGTTTAGATGGTCAAATATGTCATCAATAGAGTATGGAATTGCATCTGAAGGTGGTATGACCAAGTCTCTATTATGACAATAAGGACATTTAAAATTACATCCACCTGTAAAAATAGTAGTTGCTATTTTACCAGGATAATCTAAAAGAGTTGTTTTCTGTAAACCTAGTATTAGCATAAGTCATTTCCTTTTGTAAGTAAAAGTGATAACATAAAATAGCTTAAATGTATGCAATATAAGCATTTATTTAAATAAAAGTATAGCAAAGTAGGAGTTAAAAATCCATGCTGACAAAAGAAGAACGACATGAGTTGAGAATGGCAAAGCAAGAGGCCAAAATAGAGAAAAAAACTTTAAAGCAGCATGAAAAGTTCATGGAACAAGCAATTAAAGAGGCACAAAAAGCATACGATATTAACGAAGTACCTATTGGGTGTGTGATAGTTCAGGATGACAAAGTCATTGCAAGGGGTTACAATCGTAGAAATATTGATAAGAGTGTGCTTGCTCATGCGGAAATTGCAGCAATTAGGGATGCATGTGAGAAAACAGGTGATTGGCGCCTGGAGGAATGCACTTTATACGTAACGTTAGAGCCATGCCAAATGTGTGCTGGAGCCATTGTGCAGGCTCGTATTCCTAGGGTTGTTGTTGGTGCTATGAATCCAAAAGCAGGATGTGCAGGCTCAGTAATCAATATTCTTCAAATGCAGCAGTTCAATCATCGTTGCGATTTAGAGACAGGCATACTTGGAGATGAATGTAAGCAAATGATGACAAAGTTTTTTGAAGAACTTAGAGAGCAGAAAAATCAAGTAATGTAAAGGCTTATGTGGTTGACAAACTAGCCCTTAATATCATAAAATAAGGGCTCCGAGCAATTTGCTTGAATTAGATATCATTTGGTGGCTATCCTAGGGACATGTTGATCTTCGGGTCCTGCGTAATGGGCACCTACGAATCGTGTCAGGGCAGGAATGCAGCAGCACTAAGTAGGACCGTTCATCTGACGCGGGGTTGCCTGGGGGGAGTGCTTCTAGGGTGGCTACCAATTGATATCTATACAAGCGGCTCGGTATTTTTATATATAGGTGAAAAATATGGGCGCACAAGACAGAACAGAGAGAGTTTTAAGAGAAATGCATGTGCTTTTTTCAAAGGCACAGCCATATGAAGGCAGTACGAGAAATGTTATCGTAGACAAAAATGCCATGATGGATTTGCTGAAAGAACTTAATGAGTGCATGTACGATATGATGGAGGAGCATGAACTCACAGTAAAAAGTAGAGATAAAGCAAATCGTGAGATGCAAAAGCAAGGCGATGATATTGTATTTGAGGCAACAAGAAAAGCTGAGGATATTTATGCCGCATCTCTCATGTATACTGATAACGCGTTGGATAATATACAGAATATTATCAAGGAATCTCAGGAATCTGTTGCAAAAGTATACGATGAGGCCATAAAAAAAATTAAAGAAGAAAATAAAGCAATAAAGACGAATCAATTAGAGTTAAAGAGTCATTTAAATGATTTAATAGATACTCAGAAATATTTACGTCTTATAGATGAGGAGAATATGCGTCAATTAAAAGAGAAAGCAGAAGGAACTCAAGACGAGTACGATGCTGCTCCAAAGTACGCAGCTCCTGAAATTAGAATTGATAAGGATTATTTTGCACGTGCTGGTATAGACATCGAAGATGATTTAGAACAGCCAACTAGTGACATAGAGGAGGAGACTGGAATCTCTTCAGAAGATTTAGATGCTGAGTACTTCAAGTGGCAGCAAGAGGAATCTGGAGAGGACAACAAAAAATCAGGTAAGAAGGGCCTTTCAGGTCTTTTTGGATTAAAGCACTAAAAAGGAGAATAAAGGAATGAAGCTTTACAACAACGGAGTATACCTAATTAATGGCACCCAAGTAGTTGAGGACAGTCATGAGGCAGCCGCTGCGATAAAGGCAGCCACAGGACGAGATGTTACCAAAGAATCGGCTCACAAAGAGACAATGGCTTATGGTATTTTAAGTTCTCATAATACTTCTGGAAACATGGAGCACCTAGAAATCAAGTTTGATAAATTGGTGAGCCATGATATTACCTATGTGGGAATAATTCAAACAGCAAGAGCTTCAGGCCTTGAAAAATTCCCTATACCTTATTGCCTTACAAATTGTCACAATTCCCTTTGCGCTGTTGGTGGCACAATTAATGAAGATGACCACATGTTTGGATTATCATGTGCCAAAAAATATGGCGGAATATATGTTCCACCGCATCAGGCCGTTATTCACCAGTTTGCCCGTGAGATGATGGCTGGTGGTGGAAAAATGATTCTTGGATCAGATTCACACACTAGATATGGAGCCCTTGGAACAATGGCCATGGGAGAAGGTGGCCCTGAGCTTGTTAAACAGTTATTAAATCAAACCTATGATATAGCGATGCCAGGAGTAATTTCTGTTTATATGACTGGTACACCTAGAAAGGGTGTTGGCCCACAGGACGTTGCACTTGCAATTATTGGAGAGGTATTTGATAAAGGCTATGTCAAAAATAAAATCATGGAATTTGTTGGTCCAGGTGTAGCAAATCTATCAATGGATTTTAGAATTGGCGTTGACGTAATGACTACTGAGACAACATGCCTTAGTTCAATTTGGATAACAGACCATAAGACAAAGGAATTCTATGATATTCATGGTCGTACAGATGAATATAAAGAATTAAATCCTGGACAAGTTGCCTACTACGATGGAATGATTGAGATTAATCTTGACGAGATTAAACCAATGATTGCTATGCCATTCCATCCAAGTAATACATATACAATCGAAGAATTGAATGCAAATCTTATGGATATTCTTGATGATTGCGAGAAGCGTGCAAAGGTTTCTTTAGATGGACAAGTGGATTTCACACTTAAGGATAAGGTTCGTAACGGAAAGCTTTATGTAGATCAGGGAATTATCGCGGGTTGTGCCGGAGGTGGATTTGAGAATATTTGTGCAGCAGCAGATATTCTTAAGGGGGCAAGCATAGGACCAGATGAATTTACACTCTCAGTATATCCAGCATCTACTCCAATATATATGGAGCTTGTTAAAAATGGAGCAGTTGCAGATCTTATGAGTACAGGTGCGATTGTTAAGACAGCGTTCTGCGGTCCTTGTTTTGGCGCTGGTGATACACCATCCAATAACGGATTTTCAATTCGTCACTCAACAAGAAACTTCCCTAATAGAGAGGGATCTAAACTTCAGAATGGTCAGATTGCTTCAGTTGCACTTATGGATGCTCGTTCAATTGCAGCTACTGCAGCAAATAAAGGGTATCTTACAGCAGCAACAGACGTTGATGTTGAATATACAAATCCAACATATCATTTTGATGGAAGGATATATGCAAATAGAGTATTTGACTCACATGGAGTTGCTGAGCCAGATACAGAGATTCATTTTGGACCAAATATCAAAGATTGGCCAAAGATGAGCGCATTGCCAGAGAATTTATTCTTACAAGTTGTTTCAGAAATCCATGATCCTGTAACTACAACGGATGAATTAATTCCTTCAGGTGAGACGTCTTCATATCGTTCAAATCCTCTTGGTCTTGCAGAATTTACTCTTTCTCGAAAGGATCCAGAGTATGTTGGACGAGCAAAGAATATTCAGAAGGCACAAAAAGCACTAGAGGCAGGAGAATGTGCTGGAGAAGCAGTACCTGAGCTGAAAGATATTGTGCATAAAGTGAAAGAAACATATCCAAATATTAATCATGACAACTTTGGAGTTGGTTCTACAATATTTGCAGTTAAGCCAGGCGATGGTTCTGCTCGTGAGCAGGCTGCCTCATGCCAAAAAGTTTTAGGTGGTTGGGCAAATATTGCAAATGAGTATGCAACTAAGAGATACCGCTCTAATCTTATCAACTGGGGAATGCTTCCATTTGTTATTCCTCAGGGCGAGCTTCCTTTCAAGAATCTAGATTATCTCTTTATTCCAGGTATAAGGGATGCTGTCGCAAATAAAGCTGATATCATAAAGGCATATGTTGTAAAAGAAGAGGGACTCAAAGAGTTTGATTTGACATTAGGTGAACTCACAGATGATGAACGCGAAATCATTCTCAAGGGATGCTTAATTAATTACAACAGACAATAATTTCTGGGGAGGATGACTATGCTTGGAGATAATTTAAATCAGAGCGAAAAAGCGCATAGAAAAAAACTCTATGGCAATATAATTGCTGCGTGCGTTGTCATCACATTTTATTTTTTACTTAAAAATAGCAGAAGTGTTTCTGAATGGATAAATCATGTAATAACAGTGGTTCAACCAATATTTTTTGGATTTGTTATGGCATTTTTGATGAATCCAATAATGGTCTTTTTTGAAAGTAGATTGGATAGGCTATTCAAAAAAGTATTTAAGTCAGAGAGCAATGCAAAAAAGGCAAATAGAACGGTATCAACTATTATTTCATTAATTGTCATAATAGGGATTGCTGCATTTATTATCACAGCGATAGTGCCAAATTTAATTAGTACTATTGTCTATTTGGCAAGTCATATTGAGGATCAGATAGCTGCAGTCCTTGATTGGGCCAATATTATTACAAAAGGACAATATGAAGATGTCTTAATGAAGGCAAAAGACAATAATATTGGAGATATTGTTGATCAAGGAATGATGCTGTTAGATCGTTATGTTGATTATGATCAATCGGATGTAATGTCGACTGTTACTACAAGCGTTATTTCTGTTGGACGTTTTGTTATTGGCATAATTATTGGTATATTTGTTTCTGTGTACGTTCTTTTATCAAAGGAGACATTTAAGGCACAAGCAAAAAAAATAATATGCGGCTTATTCAGCCCTAAATATTCGAATATAATTTTAGAAATATCTAGAAAATCAGCGGACATATTTTATGGATTCATAATCGGTAAGATTATAGATTCGATAATAATAGGTATAATTTGTTATATTGGATGTTTATTAATGAATATGCCTTACCCAATACTTGTTTCGACAATTGTTGGAGTGACAAATTTTATTCCAGTATTTGGTCCTTATATAGGAGCAGTTCCAACTGTTGCCATTATATTCTTAACTGAACCAATGAAGGGTATTTATTTCTTAATCTTTGTGTTGATATTACAGCAGATAGATGGAAACGTAATTGGGCCAAAGATTTTGGGAGATTCAACAGGAGTATCATCTTTCTGGGTAGTATTTGCAGTTGTAACAGGCGCAGGATTTTTCGGTGTTGGTGGTATGATTATAGCGGTACCTGTAGTGGCTGTAATCTATTACATTATAGGTCGGTTTGCAAGCTACTTAGTAAAGAGGCGAGGTTTGCCGGTAGCTACACAAGAATATGAGTTGTTAAATCATATTGATTTAGAAACAAACGAAATAGTTTGCCACGAAAATGAACCAAAAATGAAAAAGAACAGGATACTTTCATTGATATCAAAAAAACAAAAAAAATAATTTTAAAACCGAGGTTTTTGTACCTCGGTTTTTTTGATTTTAGACTTAACGTATGTTAAAGTATTTATAACTATAAGTATGCAGTTTTGGAGAATAATACTGTGGAAAAAATGGAGTATAAAAATAGAATTGATGAGATGAGAGACCTCATTTCACAGAATAAATTTGCAGATGCAATGTCTGTAGCAGAAGACATTAATTGGAGAAAGGTCCATAACATTAACGATTTGATTGCTGGAAGCGAATGCTATGAAGCAGCGGGAAAAGTTGAAGATGCTAGGGAGCTTTTGTTTTTAGCGCATGAACGTTCACCTATTGGACGAATGATAATCTATAAACTCTGTATGATTTCTATCAAACTCAAGGATATTGAGGTTGCACAGGAATACTACAATGAGTTTGTTCAAATCGCACCTCATGATAGTCTAAAGTATATCCTCAAATATAATATAAATGTTGCAAAAGGTGCTGATAATGCCACTTTGATAAAAATCCTAGAGCAGTTAAAGGAAAACGATTTTATCGAAGAGTGGGCATATGAATTGGCATATCTATACCATAAAACGAATCAGGCAGATAAATGTATAGCTCTGTGTGATGAAATAATACTATGGTTTGGTGATGGTCCTGTTGTTGAAAGAGCGCTTGAATTAAAGATGCTATATCAACCTTTGGATAAGACTCAAGAGGATAAATATAGAAGTTTCCAGCAAAAAAGAGATGGTATAGCTGAAATTTATCCAGAGAATTCAGCGACAGAATCAGATGTGATCCCTCAGATGCCAATAATTGAGCTGCCAAAAGGGCCAGAGAGGTTTGACACAATTAACCTTCAAGCGGAAATAAAAAAGAATATTGATGAGATAATGAAGGCAACTGATGCTGGAGAAGTATCTGAGAATATTGGTGCTATAAAGAATTTGGTTGAGGAAATTCCGTACTTACAAGTACAGGAAGAGGAGCCTATAGAAGAGGAAGAAGAATTTTCCGTAAATGATTCATTCAATGAGTATTTGAAGGAAGGAATGGACGGACAAATAAGTTTGTTACTTCCAGACGAAGCAGACTCAAAAGAAGAGCAAATTGAAGGTCAAATGACAATAGAAGATGTCTTAGCTGAGTGGGAGAAGACAAAACGTGCGGCAGAGGCTGCAATGGAAGAGGCAAAAAGCAAAGAGCTCGAAAATGCTAGGGCAAAGGCACTTAGAGAGGCGAATAGTGTTTTAAATCGCTTAGAAGGTGTTATGTCAAAGTTAGATGCTGGAATGACTTCTGCAGAATTGTTGAAAGAAGAGTATTTATCTGTTCCAGTGATAGAATCTGAAGAAATTGAGTCAGAAGTGATCGAATCTCATGATGATAGTGAGGATTCTATTCAAGTAGATGAAGAAGCAGTTCCAGAAGAAATAAAGGATACTGTAGAGGATGTTGTTGAGGAAATACCTGAACAAGAAAGTTTTTCAATCCCCAAAATAAATTTGGACGGTTTACAAGAGGGTACATTGGATATTCCTATTGTACACAATGAAGCTGCAGAGGTTGCAACTACCCTTGGTATGTCTGCGTTGGTAGACACAGTTGCTCGTGCAGCAGGGGAGCTTAAAGAAGAAAATTGGAATCCGCCAACATTAGAAGATGAATCCGAGGAGACAGAAGAAGTGGATTATAAAGAAGCGTCCCAAATGATTGCTGATGTAAATAATTTTTTACAGCAAGAAATAGATAGACTTACATCTAATAGTAGTTCTGAAAAAGTGATTAAACCACAAGTAATGGTTGAAGAAAAACCACAGGAGGAAGAAGTTCCAGTACTTGAGGCCATAGAGAACGAAATTATAGAAGAAACTGAAAACGATGTAGAGCAAGAAGAAGTATTTGAAGGTCTCAAAGATGAATACACTGAAGAGCAAACAGAGCCTGAAATAACAATTTCTGATATAGAATTACCAGTAATACAAATACCACAAGATATACTCGAATCTACTGGTGTTGAACCAATTCAATCAAATATTCCAGAAGTTGCTGCACCGGAACCAATTCCATTGCCAGAACAGGTAATAATGCCTACGACAATAGAGGAGGATATTCCAGAGGTTGAAACAGTTTCTTTGGAAGAGGAAATTGTTAAAGAAGAACCAGCTGTAAGTATAGCAGTTAATTCATTAGATTTAGATGATGAAGATTTAGAGATATTCTCATACTTCCTTCCAATAAATGGAATGAAAAAGAACATCATTAAGGTCTTATCAGGGGCAGCTAGCCACTTGAACTCACCTAATGATAAAGGTGGAAGCATTATAATTGTTGGAGAACCAGGTTCTGGAAAAACCCAGATGGCAACAAGCATTATCAAAGTACTTGAGAAAAAAACAGGTTATCCAAAGGGTGGAATCGGAAAAATTTCTGGTGAAAAGCTTAATGAAAAGGATATACAAAAGCTATATTCTAAGATTCAAGGCGGATGTCTAATTATTGAGACTGCCGGTGGAATATCTAAAGAAACAGCTGTCACATTATCACTACTTATGGAGCAAGATGACAGCGGAACTATTATTATTATCGAGGATAATAAAAAGGGCATAGAAAAAGCTCTTACAAGGGATGGTTCATTTTCAAAGCGATTTACTGAAAAGATTGTAATACCTGTATTTTCAATTGATGAGTTGGTTTCATTTGCAAAGACATATGCGTCTGAGGCAGAATGCACAATTGATGATATGGGAATTTTGGCACTATACAATAGAATCAATCTAATTGGTAGATATGACCATGCCACAACAATTAAAGAAGTGGCAGAAATAATGGATGAAGCAATAGAGAAATCAACTAGGGGTGGTTTCTTTAACAAGCCAAAATATGATAAAAATGGCTTTATCATCTTAAAAGAAAAGGATTTTGACAGATAATCTTTTTAAGGTGGGAGAATATTATTAAGGGGTAATTATACATGAGCAACTTTACAGACTTAGACGGATATTTATTTGGACAAGGAACACATTATGATATTTACAAGAAATTAGGGGCACACAAAGGAAAGCAAGGAAAGATATCCGGATATTATTTCGATGTGTGGGCACCACATGCTACAAGCGTAGCAGTTATTGGTGAATTCAACAATTGGGATGAAACTTGTAATTTCATGCAAAGAGTTGAGCCTGAATCACAAGGAGTTTTTGAAGCCTTTATTCCAGAGGCAAAAGAGGGGCAATTGTATAAATACCTCATTATTACAGATTCTGGTGAAAGATTATATAAAGCTGATCCATATGCAACATATGCAGAATTGAGGCCAGGAACTGCATCTATAATATATGACAATACAAAATTCAAATGGACAGACTCGGCATGGATGAAGCAGAGAAAATCATCAACAAATTTTTGGGAAAAGCCGCTTGCCATTTATGAAGTTCATCCAGGTTCATGGAAAAGACATCCAAGACCTGAAAATGACGGTTTTTATAGTTATAAAGAATTTGCTCATAGTATCACAGAATATGTTTTAGATATGGGCTATACTCATGTAGAATTAATGGGCATATCTGAGTATCCATTTGACGGATCATGGGGTTATCAGGTAACTGGTTACTATGCTCCAACATCACGATATGGAACACCGGATGATTTTATGTACTTAATTAATTATCTACATAAAAATGGAATTGGTGTAATTCTAGATTGGGTTCCTGCGCATTTTCCAAAAGATGCCCATGGACTAGCAAATTTTGATGGAAGACCATTATATGAATACGCTGATCCAAGAAAGGGTGAGCATCCTGACTGGGGTACAAAAATATTCGACTATGGCAAACCAGAAGTAAAGAATTTCCTTATAGGAAGTGCCTTACAATGGGTTGAGCATTATCATATTGATGGACTAAGAGTAGATGCAGTAGCATCGATGCTTTACCTTGATTATGGTAAGAATCCTGGTCAGTGGGTTCCAAATGAACATGGTGGAAATGAGAATTTAGAAGCTATTGAATTCTTTAAGCACATAAACACTTTGATTCGTGGCAGAAATCCCGGCGCAATTATGATTGCAGAGGAATCAACAGCATGGCCTAAAATTACAGGTGATGTAGAGAATAATGGATTGGCTTTTTCTTATAAGTGGAACATGGGTTGGATGCATGACTTTATCGACTACATGAAGCTTGATCCGTATTTCCGTAAAGATAACCATAACAAAATGACATTTGCTATGAGTTATAACGAGGCAGAGCGCTATATTTTAGTTCTTAGTCATGATGAAGTAGTTCATCTAAAGGGCTCAATGCTCGCAAAAATGCCAGGTCTAGAAGTAGATAAGTATAAAAACTTAATGTGCGGTTATGCATTTATGATGGGACATCCAGGAAAGAAGCTTCTATTTATGGGTCAAGAGTTTGCCCAAGGAACAGAGTGGAGCGAAGCAAGAGAGCTAGATTGGTATGTTTTAGACAATCCAAATCATAGACATGTAGCAAGAATGTTTAAAGATTTACTTCACATCTATCGTGAGTATCCTGCGATGTATGAGCAGGATGTTTCATGGGCTGGATTTGAGTGGATAAATGCTAATGATTCATATAGAAGTATATTTAGCTTCATTCGTAAAGCTAAATCAGGAAAAAATGATTTATTGTTTGTAATAAATATGACACCAATGAGATATGATGATTACAAAGTTGGTGTACCTACAAACAAAAAACTAAAGCTTTTATTAGATAGTGAATCAAAAACATATGGTGGAGAAGGAATAAAGATTGAAACGAGCTTTGTACCTAAGCATGAAGAGTGTGATGGTAGAGACTACTCAATTGCTTTCCCGTTGGCACCATATCAAATTGCAATATTTGTATATTAAAAAAGTGGGCTGTGAATTCAGCCCATTTATTTCTATATAGGGAATTAAGTAATAAATGGAAGATTTTAAAATAATTACATTACCAACAAAAATTGAAGAAGATACAAAAGATGAAGAAATAATAGAAGAAACATTTGATGATGAAGATTATCAACCTCCAAAAAAACGCTGGATTTTTCTATTTATCTTGCTATTAATTATTGCGATATCGATAGTAGTAATTAAAATCTTTTCTAAATATGATGATTATCAGGTTGAAAAAACATGGGAGAGAAATGACTCTACAGAAAGCACTTTCTGCAGTTTTAATAGTAATCTATTGAAATATAGTGCAGATGGAATTTTTTATACTAAGTATGACGGCTCTCTCATCTGGAATTATACATATGATATGGTCAATCCATGTATTGATACTTGTGATGACTATGTGGTTGTATTTGACAAAAAAGGTAATGAAGTAGATATATTTTCCACAAAAGGATTTATTAAATCTATAACTACAACTATACCTGTTGTTGATGCGAAGATAGCAAAGCAGGGAACAGTGGCATTATTGCTTCAAGAGAATAATGTTAGTTATATCCAAATGTACGATAAAGATGCATCTATATTAGTATCCGGCGAGATTCATCCGGAAAATAAAGGTTTTCCTATTTCTATGGCAATTTCCTCCGACGCTACTAGGCTTTTATTATCAATAGTCAACTTGAATTCAGGTAGCCTATCAACAGATTTAGTTTTCTACGATTTTACAGATGAGGGGAAAGAGGAACAGGATAATATTGTCGCAACTTACACATATAGTAATTCGCTAATTCCAAAGGTGGATTATGTAAATGATAATAAGGCGATAGCTTTTTCTGATTCAAAAATAATAATTTTTAATAATAATTTTAGAGCTACCGTAGCAAAAGAAATAAATGTTGAAAATGATATGAAGAGTGTATTCTATAATACAACTCATTTTGGTTTTATATCAGAAACAGAAACAGAAGACGGAGAAATTGTAAATATGTTAAATGTTTATAATTTATATGGTTTCCGTTGGATTTCTAAAGAAATCACTAGTAGTTACGATAGTGTGGAATTATTAGATAATGATGAAATATATATTAGAAATGGAAATGAAGTATTCTTATATAACTTACAGGGAATATCAAGATTTACTTTTACATTCGACGAGACAGTATATAATATAGTTCCTGGAACTACCTCGAGAAGATATTATTTAATAGAGGAAACAAAAACAGAGGAAATAATGATTAAATAAAGGTAAGAAGTATGGATTTTAATATTATATTAATTATATTTGCAGGAATACTTTTATTATGTATTATTCGCGGAGCCAGAAAAGGGATGATGAGAATAATCTTTGGTTTGGTTGCATGGATTTTATTGATTTGCTTTGTAAACTATGGAAGCGATTATGTGGCAGACTATATTAAGGTTCAAACTGAAATTCCTTTAATCGTACAGGATAGTATAGATAGTCATTTACATAAAAAATATGACGCCTCAGAAGAAAATGAAGAGGGGACAGGAAGGGATGCTGTATTAAGCTTTGTACCAGAGAGTATCAGGGAAGAATTAGAGCAAGATGTTCAGACATCAATAGATAACACAATAAAGCTCGTTGCACAGGAGCTAACTAGTGCTGCAATAAATGGTATATCAACTATATTAGTAATTATAGTAGGAATTCTTTTAATATTTATTTTAGATAAAATACTTAAAGCCATTGGATTAGTTCCGGGAATTAGTGATGTAAATAGATTTTTAGGAATATTGGCAGGAGCTATTGAGGGGCTTTTAATTATCTGGCTTGTTATGTATATTGCAAAATGCTTTCCAACCTCTCATTTTGGAGAATATGTTATTAGCTACATAGAGGCGGATCAGATATTATTATTCATTTATAATAATAATGTTATTGAACAAATTATCGGAAAATAAAGACAATAATTTTTTTGTCGAAAGCTGTTGACATTACAGGGTTATGATGATAATATTTTATTCGTTCCGCTGAGAACGGTAACAACTTAGAAAACACTGTGTTTTCTAATAAAATGATTTAGATAATAAATCAAAAAAGTTGTTGACAAAAACAGTCACTCATGATACTATAAACGAGTTGCTACTGAGGGCAACAACAATGTGAAGATTGATAACTGAACAGTGAAACAAACCTTGAATTAATACAGTTAAATGGTAACAAGCAAGCTTGTTACTTACACAACTTTTACTTCGTAAAAATTGTGATTTACATGTATCCTTGAAATTCATTTAGTTTCTAAGACGAAACAAAAACCTTTATTA
>JAEEGL012858257.1_pt1 | contig 24679 bp, 24 predicted proteins | sample 9134231 | NCBI WGS metagenome assembly JAEEGL01 (sample SAMN16246548, study PRJNA631951) | gut metagenome | biome: gut microbiome; feature: rumen; material: fiber-attached | host: Bos | place: Iran: Karaj | collected 2018-10
GTACCCGCAGGCAGCCCCTCATGACTCTTCTTCAGCGTCTTATGAAACTGCGTGTACACTGCCCCCAGGTTACCCCACGCCATGCGCAGCTCACCCTGAGCCTTCGTTCTCAGTGGCGTTTCCGGCACCTCCGGCGCCACATACACTGCCACCTTACCACTCTTCGTCTGCTGAAACTGCAGCGGTCCGATCTTCCCGCTCAGCTCCTTCAACAATCCAGTCGCTTTACCCATAATTCAATTCCTTTCTTTACTTTTAAAAATTTAACAAACTATTTACTTTAAACACATTAAACATATAAAAAACTCATCGCTCGCCCTTTAGGGCACAGGCTTCGCGAGCGATACCATGACCTTTGCGTAGGCCGGTCTCTGGCCGTAGCAAATTACATCCTTCCATATAGGGAAGGCTTGGTTAGGTGGATGCTTTCTTTAGTTCTTTCATTCGCGCCGAAAGAAAGGACATATCTTCAGCGCTATCAGCGCTAAAATAATCCAAAAGATCCACTTTAGCGTCGAGTGCAGAGCGGTTCCCCCGCTCTGGCCCCCTCCATATTTACCGTTTGTTACGACTGAGTCGCGACGCTCCACATACACCGTGTCCGTCTTCACCACTGTCTTCGTCATTTGCTTCGCGATTCTATCGCGATCCCTCGCCCTCGTCCTATCCGTCACAACGCTTCGAAAAACAGTATCCCCCGCCTCATTAGTCCGCACATGAATGGTGGTCACTTCCATGACAGTGTCATGTTCCGCGACCACCTTCTCCTCCTTCATCGAGTCCGCTTCACGGTATGTTGCGACTCTGTCGCGACTCTCACTTACCACCTGGCGTTGCATGCTGCACCCCGTCACGCCTAATAGGACACTCGTCCCTATAAGGACAATCATTAACCTTCTCAATAACATCTTTCAACCTATTTACTTCGTTAGTCAAATCCTCCACCCTCACCTCCAAGGGCTTCACGATGTTCTTGTGGAACTCATCCACGTACATCTTACCCAGATCCATGTTCTTCTGGCGAATGTCCGCCTTCAAACTCTCAATCTCCTGTCTGTGCTTCTTGCGGTCAATCGCCCACCCGCATCCGCCCAGAAGGGTGAACACACCCAGTATTACGCTTGTCCAATCCATAACTCCTTTCCTCCTTATACCTTTTCATATCCGTTACTCTTCTTCCGCAGCACCTGCTTTCGGTTGGGTCCGTACCGCTTCCAACTCACGTGCAGGAACCGTATCTTTCCACCCGGACCCATATACCTTATCAATTGGTCGTAGCGCCCGTTCTCTTCAATAATCTTAGCCAGCCATTCATTGTCACTGCAGCAGATGTCTGCTGCTTCACCAAGCAAATGCTGGCTGTTTGCCACACCGCCCACCTCCGCGTTATGCTTCGGGCAGCGGTATCCGCTATTTACCAAAACCGGCCCGCCAAACTGTTGGCGAGCCGGATCCAGCACCTCTGTTACTAGAGCTTCTATGTTTTCCCGCGCTGCGGGTGGGAGTCCGCCACAACATCGGCAGCGAAACTCCTTTTCAATAAAATATTTCATCATTCTTTCTTTTCCTTCCCCTCGTTTACATCCGCCACTTCCGCCTTCTCCGCGCTTGCGGCAACAGGCATAGCATAACGCATATCAGCAGGGGCAAAATTCATTTTAATCACATTGCTATTGGCCTTCTTCGCCTTGGCGCTTCTGGCCTTCACCTCAGCCATGTGTTCCTTCATTCTTGCCATGCTTTCTTCCAGCGAAGTTCCCGTTATACTTTTATAATCATCCGGGGTCACTTGATTCGCCTCTTGCATGATGATCTTGTCTAATCTGTCCATTGTTTCTGATGTTTATGGGTTCTACATGTGTTAACTAACTTTCTGCGACTCAATCCTACGGAATAGTTTGCGCTGTCTCTGATACACCTTGGTTCTCTCAATGTGAAGCACCTCAGCAATCACTTCGTAGTTGTTGTACTCGCGCACGGCACCTACATATTCCACCAGATCGTCATCTTTACCGGCATAGCCGTAAGCCTTGTCATACATCACGTCCAGGAAGTCCTTGTCTTCAGCCAGACGGTCTGCCAGGCGCTCGTCAATCTCGACCATCTCTGGATGATCTTCATCCTTCCACGACTCAGCATGATGATGCATGTCGCTCAGGGCAATTCTGATCATCTGTGTGTGTACCGCACGATGCGGACTCCATTCCCACTCGCCTGTGTACAGTTTATCAAAGGCTTGGTTGGCGAAATACTCAGGCGCGGGCATCCCGAATACGCTCTCGTCAAAAGCGCCGCCGTTCATGTGGCCTTCCAATTTCTTGGCAATCCACTTTACGGTCACCTCCAGAGCCAACCACCACTCAGGGTCGCTCACGGTCTCGGGGCCCGCATGTCGTTTTAGCTTAACTTTATTCATACTATATAATTTTAAAATTTTTATCACCTCAGCCGGTAGCCGTGTGCTCCGTGCTGTCGAACTTCATTTTCATTATTAGCGAAAAAAATCCGTTTTTCGTCATGGCCGCAATTTTTTTGAAAAAAAGTGTGGTTTCAGGGTTGCCCCGTCCACCACACTCCGGACCAATTAGACTTCGCCTTTATTATTAGCGAAAATTTACCCTTATTCGTCAAAGAACTCAAAAAGTGTTTATCCAATCCTCTGTGTCAACCTTACAGCAGTCTGAATATCTCTGATTTGCACACCTGCAGCAAGCAACGACTGCCTCAGGTCGTTATACACGGGTTCTTCTCCTTTCATATCCTCTATGGTCAGAATCATCGTGAACACCAGACCCACGTCTGTCTGGCTTACATTCTCCCTGTCGCGATACCGAGCTTCCAAACACCACGTACCGGCATCCACGGGGACACCACGGGTAAACTCTTTCTCATAAACCTTCACAGGATGCCATTTGTAGTAGCTCTCCCGCAGTTCCTCCTCTTCGATGCCCAGCTTTCGTTTCTTGGAATTATAAATAGGTACCAGTCTTGAACTGCTTCTGTTCCCGTCTGCATCTACTTGTACCAACGACACTTGCAAGTCCTCGCGGATAAACTCTTCGCCAAAGCTGTCGTCCAACTGCGGGCTGCTCACCACCGTTAGTTTTACACGCCCCAGACACTTACCATTCTTAATAAGTGACTGCGGCCAACCAAACTTAAACGAATACATCTGACCTTTCCAAAGGGCGTGGTGGAACACTAGGCTGATCTTGTGTTCGTCTCCGTTCAATATGGACTCTGAATCTGTTGGCATACCAAAGCCTATCCAATCCTTCAGATAGTCCTTGTACTTCTTGTCGCAAAAAGAAGGAGGTATAATGCCGCTGTGAATCACCAGCGCCATAAGGGTTTCTCTTGCCGTCACTCCTTCTATCTGATAGTCCAATGCTGCCAAAGTCTTGGCCACCATAGGAGCTGAAAAACTGGTCCCACACCAAGTCATAATCTTCCCATCAGGGCTGATTGAGAATAGGCCGTGACCAATACCATCTCTCTCGTCTCCAAAGCCACCCACATGCACCAAGTCTGGTTTCGTGGCGGTGGCTAATCCCTTACCTATGCAGGTGTATTTTGCTAGTCCAAGGTCATCATGAGGATTCAAAGCGCCCACCGACAGATTCCTCACGCTCTCTGCCGGGGCATATACAATATCATCCGTTCGCGATGTAAACTCTGCAATATTACTGTCAGCATCACCGTGAGTCCAGTCACAGTGCCAGTCTTTCAGGTTACCCGCAGACACCACGAATACCACATTACAAGTTTCTGCAATGTCATCCAGTTCCTGTGCAAACGGACTGTATTCAAAAGCCTGGCGAGTCTCGTTAATATTCAGGCTCAGACCAATAATCCTTACGCCAGTTTCTTCCACGGCTTCCATCACTGAACTCCTTAGGTTTATCAGAAAGTCTTCCATTCCGCGAGGATAAAACAACTCGGCATCCGTCTTTCTGGGCATCACACAGATGTCCACCAGTCGGTTGCCGTCGCGTTCTTTAATGATGTCAGGGTTCAGTTTCATGCCGGTAATATATAGTCCGGCAATGAAAGTACCGTGCTTCTTGTCTTTATACTTGGGGTTGATATTGTCAACACGTGCGGCTACCCAGTCTTGAAGCGCCTCAGAAATACCACTGTCAGCCACTCCAATCAGCGGCATGTTCTCCAGATTAGCAGGAGGAGGGATCTGTGCTTCCTGTGTACCGTCAAAAAGGAACGATGGGCTTGTCACATTCTGTACCATTGGAGCCATCGAAACCTTTTTCACTACAGGGTGGTTGGCCACAAAGCTAAGTAGCTTTTCATAGTCTGACACTCGGCGGCTCACTTCCTCGTTTTCAACCCCGGACGAAACGATGTCGTCATTCAGTCTCACAATAGACTGATTTTTCGTGGTCATATATACCACATAGCTCCGCCTAGCTGTGCGCAAACTAGAATGAAAAGCCCTCACACCTTCTATCTCACGCAATCCAGCCACAAACGAGCGGAACATCTTCCGTGCCTCCTCCACATCGTTGCCTTCCAACAAATCAGTTGTTCTCGGAGTTTCAAACAGTTCCACATACAGGTAGCCACCGCCATTCTCGCCAAAGCTCCTAACTACATCACCCGCACTGAACGGACATCTGTCAGTGGCATCTATGGCTTTTAGTTCCTTGATGGCTCCAACCTCACTTCGCCAGGGGCTGGGCTTTGCTTCCACCTTGCCTGTCCGTTCGTTCGTTACCCATCGCGTTTCATCTTCAGCTCTTGCCACGGCTGTCTTTATCTTCTCCGCAGACGAAGGACTGAACCTTACCAGCATCTCGCCACGCTTGCCACCGCCAACTACTTTACATTCATTGGCAGCAGTTATCAGCTTCTCTGTCGGGTGGTTGCTCTTGGCAATGGCTTTCGTTTCCAGCACCACTTTGGCGTAGGCAATCTTGGTATAAGGGTTCTCCTGCTGGGCGTTGCTAAACAGATCCAGCTGCTCAGAAAAATGAGCTTTGTGAGTTCTGAACACATCATCCCTGCCAGAGTAATAATCCTTATGATTTCCTCCGGGATGCTTCACTTCCGCTTCTACATATTCAGAAGCGTTGGTCACTACTTGAATCGGACAGTTATTCATACGCTATGCCTCCTTCTTTTTCATTTTACTGATTGATGACGGCGCCAAATTGAACATCTCCGCCAGATCTTTCTGCTTCAGGTTCGGGTTATCCTTCAGAATATTCCTTACCATCTCATCCACAGGTTTTTCCAAAGCATCTTTCACCAATTTGCTCACCCTGCCGGTATTCAGCAGCACATATCGCTGCATCAGCCTTATCAGACTCTGGTTCTTATACTCTGGTATAATGCTCATGCGTTTCAGCCAGTTGGCCATCTTCTGCACATCCGCTCCTGTTGCTCCTTGTAGGCACCAGCCCAGGAACACAATTTCTGCTTCATTGTATTCCAATGGCGTAATGAATTTCTTAATAAGCGTGGGTATTACCTGCGATGATGGCTTGGGTATTTCTATCTGCACGTCAAACCTGCGCCAGATGGCTGGATCAAGCAGTTGCTCATGGTTGGTTACACCAATGGTAAAACCCATCTCGTTTCTTTCATCCAGACATTGCAGCAGTGTGTTCACAATACGTTTCACTTCACCCACTTCCTGTGGATCATCGCGGAGTTTGGCAATGGCATCAAACTCATCCAGCAATAACACACATTTGTAGCGGTTGGCGAACTTGAACAGATTGCTAATGTTCCGTGAGCTGGTTCCAAGGAAAGAACTCACTATGCCATCCAACTTGGCCAGAACCACGGGCAGCCCTACCCTCTTGGCAATCCACTTAGCCAAGTGCGTCTTGCCTGTTCCCGGTTCACCGTAAATCAGACAACTACGCGAGGGCGTAGCGTTCATCTGTACCAATTTGGTGTAATTTGTCCATTCCAACACCACAGAATCAACGGCTTCCTTAATCTGGTTGTTAAACACCGGTTTTTCCTGGGGCAATCCATCATCAAAGATTACCTCCAGAATAGCCGCAGAGGTTTCCTTATCTACGGGCACAGGGGTTTTAATTGTCAACTCCTCCCCCTCCAGTGCGGCGGACGCACTGATAGTAGCAGAAACCATAGGTTTCGATTTTTGAGCCATTTTCAGGATTTTCTCCAGTGTTTTTGCCTCTTTGTCGAATCCGTCTTTCTTGTAAGCGTCAGCCAAACGTTGGATGTTATATTCCACGTTTTCATGGTCTTCCGCACCTGCCGCTCTACACAATGTCTGAATAATATTAAAATATGGTACCATATTATATATGTATTTATTCGTTTGGATTTCGGCTGCAAAAATACAAAAATTTCTTAATACGGCAAAATGATTTCCGAATTTTCTTCATAAATTTCCTTAAATCGGAAACAATTTCCTATCTTTGCACACGAAAAAGGGCCAGTCCCCGAATGGGAGCCAGCCCTGATAATGAATCTAATAAAAGGATTGTCCGAATCCTATGTCTCACCTGAGAACCTCGGATAAGTTCTCACAGTGCCTGAAAAGGAGCAGGCGTTAAGCAACACCGAAATGGCTCGTACAGTCGAAAAAGCCCGAAGCGCTGAGACCGGTCGCTTCATTCCGATGAAGGAAGCTGAAAAGCATCCTCGTACTACTGTCGTTGAGAAGGTGAAAGTTGGTCCTACCAAACATCGCAAGTAATCTCAGCGTTCTCTAATGGCAAGAGGTTAATCCGTGGTGGCAGCCATGAATTGACCTCTTGTTTTTATCTCTCCCTCGCTTCCGGCACATTGGGGCGTTGCCCCAAAGAGCCTCCTGCTCCCCACGCGCATCGTGCAGCCGCTAAAGCGTCAGCACCATGCGCCAAAGCCTCCCGCAAAATCACGAAAGTTTCATCTTCAAAGAAGGATACTTGAAAACTAAACACTTCTTTTTCGTTGATTTCTCCGTTAGATATATCTCTTCCTTATCCCTAAATAGGCTAAAGACAAGCGCTCTCCCATCTTCATGTGTATTCTTATCTCTAACTTGCTTTTCTATTTTCAACAAGTCACTCGCCATCCTGTTTGCAGTTATTGTGGCATTCGCACTGGTACCTGCCGCCGTCATCCCCATTCCTCTACCAATATACCCATGACCGTCAGATAAAGTAAGTATCAAATTTACGTTTGCTTCTCTTAACTGACCTATAGCCTGTGTATCGAAGTCTACGACTGGCGTCCCATCTACGCGAAATGGATCTAGCAAATGGGGCCAATTAGCAAGAACCTTCTCTAATAAATCCCGATCAGACCAATGGTCATGGCCAAGGACATCAATAAAATATACATCATCTTTCTCAACTATTGCATAAACAAGCTCATCCTTCTGCTTTACAAAGCCATCGGGTTCAATCACATCGTGCAAATGGAAGTGATGTATTCCCCAGTCAAACAACATCTTGTCCTGAAACTTTAAACCTTTGATCTGCTTGCTCATGAAAGGCATAACAGATTCACCTTTTACGAACCTTTCCTTGAGCGCATCATAACCGGCCTGCCTAGAAGGGGGTACTACTATTCCAGCTGCCTCATGCACATTGCGTGGATGCTTATTTATAATACGATCACAAGTTGTGAAATAGTATATCATCAATTCTCTGTTGTCTAGAATGTTCACTTTATATCCTATTTCTTGCAACTCGTTACGCATCAGGTCAGCCATATCTGCGATGAGGTTTATTTCTATAGGTAAATACTCTTCCATCACAATCTCTTTTTTTCCTTCACCCCATTCCTTAATATCAATAACACGAAAATGTGCTTCCTGCAAGAATGTAACCTGCTTCTCCGTATTGTCGTGTACTTTAAAGATAGCCCTAGCTGTTGTCTTTTCATCATTACTAGGCATGATGAAGTATCGGTTCTCAGATGTATCCTTCCATTCTAAATCTGCGCTCGTTGTTAGGCAATAACCCGGTGCAAATACATCTCCTACATTAAAATCCGTCTTATCATATTCGTTACACGCCCTAACTACATAACCTTCGTAATATACGGGTAATTTGGATAGCCCCTTATTGAGGATTTTGCAAACTGACTGAACAAAAGGGGGTATTCCTCCATGATATGCATCTATGCGATATAACCCAGAAATTTCTGCCAGAAAAGAACGAACGACAACTGTTTCTAGTTCTGTCAAACCTGAATTCAAATAGCATTTTCCTACAGCATCATGCAGACATTTACTTATTCTCTGGAAACTTCCCTTGCAGAGATAGTCCATTGTACCATCATTCATGAATACCGGGCCAAACTCCCCTACTTCGTTATCGTAACAGTAGGATAAAGGGTCCCTCTTTTCTTGATAGTTCCTTTCTGCAGTCAGTAGCTGATGCACAGTCTTTATCTCACAATCTTGCCAAATAAACCTATCAAGAGCAATAAGCGTTCTCTTAAGTTCATCGTCAAGATTATACTGTTTTACTGTTTCAGCTATGTTTAGTGGGCTTTTCATATTCAAGTCAACCTATTGATACTGATTCACCCTCTTATATTGTTCAGTCAGTTCCAGAAGTTTTCTAAACTTCTCCACCCTCTCTTCATTCAATTTCCCTGCATTCATCACCTTCCTATTGGCCTTAAGCCAATTCAACATACCATGCTCCTCAATCCGATACTTCGACGGATTCCGCTTATTGCTCTCTATGAAGCTCTTCACCTCTTCATATCGTTTCTGCCATCTCTCTTCCTGTGTCATAATCCTTTTACCCTTTAATTGTCCAACATAATAATTTCAGATTCCACATCCTGATGCTTTGCCTCTTTCGAATACATTTTGGCTAAGTCTTCATATATAGAGGCGATAACAAAATATTCCGTCCTTAGTCGTTTCACAGTCTTTGTAAACCGTTCAAATCTGTTCCATTCTATTACTCCCCCATCAAAAGGACCACGTACTGTAGAACCCAGTCGATTGTATATTTTCGAATGGAAACTATTATTGACTTCTGCATTGTTCAACTCCTCAATAATCTCACAAATGGCAACTGGTGGTTCACCTTGAATACAACCCGGGTTATTACCCAGCAGTTGACCTATTAGATGATTGGCCATAGCAAGTTTCCCCTTGCCTTTAGCCTTTTCTTGAAATTGAGTAATATAACCCTTCAGCCTTTCTACATCTATTGACCCATCCTCTTCTGTACAGGGTGTAGTACTGATGTTTAGAAGAAATCTACCACAGAACTCAGACATTCTAGCTTGTTCGGGGTGTTCGTTTCTAAATTGTATCTCTTTTTCCTTAATATCAGCATTCTCCGAATAGAATGCGTTATCTAGCAATTCGAACATGTATTGAGGGCTGTTAACTATAATATGATAAGCTCTCCACTCTTTAATGCCTTCATCAGATACAATTATATAAGGTAACTCAAGTTTCATAATATCCGCGTCTGTCGTATCAGGGTGTTTTTCTATCCACTTCAAAATATGGTCTATCTCATAGTCTCTTGAATGGAGTACTTCACAATTCATCCGAGACATCGCAAAATGCATTCTGTTGACTACCAAATTGTGACTCAGTTGGTAATGACCCTCATGATGGATTATATGGTTAATAATGGAAATCATCTGATCTACATTCCCTGCTTTCTGATAATTGTCAAGCAAGTATTCGATTCTTTCAGGAGGGAGATTACCTGCATATGCATGCCTCCAATATTCAAGTTGTTGTTGGTCATTGAAACTATCTACAACTCCCCATAAGTCATCATCTGGAGAGATGCCAGATATAGGATACCAAGCAAAGCTATCGTCATGCCAGACCTTAACACACTGAAGAAAACTTTCTCTATCAGCGAAAGCATAGCTATTGAAGAATGTTTGTATATACGTTGGCCTTCCATCGTTAACTCGTGCATACCTATATACATCATCGAAGATATCTATTGCCGTCTCACAACTTCCCAATCCCTGCATCAAGTATTCGGGATGTTCCAATCCCTCTGCATATTTGAACACCTCGTCAATATCAAAAGAAGATAGTATTTGGGCAGCTGCATCTTTTCTAAGCTCCTGTATAGCCTTAATTCTAAGATCATAATCCTTTATGGTTCGAATCTCTGGCATTTCATAAATATTCCCGTCAAACAAGTATTTAAGCCTATCAAGCAAATTATCTGGCGTTACACTTTCCAGTAAGTATTCAAATTCTACTAATTCTTCATTAGGAATTTGCCATCTTGCATTAGGAATACTCCGAAATCTATTAATCTTCCCTTTAAGCTCTTGATAAAAGAAATTTTGAGATTTCAGTATATCCTGACGCATTACAAGGTAATTGCGGAGTTCCCCTCGTAATTTTTTTGTGAGTTTATTGTCTAATGCCATGGACAACAATTTAATAGTCTGTTCTGGGCTTAAAGCACCATGATTAACGATAATATCACAAACCGTTTGCAGTTCTTGGAATATTTCTCCATATGTTATTGAATTATTAAGATTTATCTCCTTTAGTCTCCATCTGGAAACTCTTGTTGGCAGGTTGCCATATTGATGTCTCCAGTTCTCTGCAATCTTAAAACATAGGTCTATCATAACATCAGGATAATGTCGATATAGGGTACGAAGAGCCTTACACCTTTCAGAAGTTTCAACGGTGGTCATAGGATACCACACCCTGAAAATCTCCATGAGAGAGTTGATTGGTTTATTTTCGTAATTGCTATCATTGATAACAGGTGACAGCTGTGCGAGGATGCAGCATACGCGCATCATGTATTCAGGCATCCAAGCTATCATTTCCAAAGCGAATAGGACATTGCTATAATTCACCTCCCACTCCATACCGAAAAAGCCCTTCTTTTTAATGGGAACAAATAATCTCATCATCAAAGAGTCCTCTTTCTTAAGGTCGTTTTCTATATACTGTAAGAATGCATCTGGAGACGCTTCCGCTATCAATGGTATAACATCCTCATGTGTATAGGTTAACCACCACTGCATATCCGTATCCTTAAGAATGCCTCGAACTATCTCGTCAACTTGTTCTTGCCGGTCATCACATAATATGGCCATCAATATTAAGGAATGGCACAACCCTTCCCGGATTAGTCCTGTGAATTTTCTTTTTCCTAAAGTATATATAGGCATTTCGGGATTCAAATGATTCATTGCATTGGTATCAAGGTCAAACAATGTTTCTTTGATTACTTTGGCAAATCTCGCAAAGATATCTTCTGTTATATAACTCCTAATATATAGGAACGTGTCGTAAGGCGAGATAACGTACCGGCAGTTATCCTTACAACATAAAGGACTACTATCAATGAACAGCCATCTTTGAACCATCATAGACACTTCTCCATAATTGGCATCACATAATTCTGATATTAAACGCTGTTCTTCTTTGCATGCCTCATTCCACCTTTCCACAAGTAATAATGGAATTATTTTCTGAATGTCATCCCTCTTTACCCATTCTGGAGTTGAGGTATCAAAGTTCAATTGATGTCTAAGTATGGCAACACTTCTACCGCAACTTCTTGCTATAGTCCGAGCTTCGTCATCACTGTAGCCACTCTTCTCAAGTGCTTGCTTGAATTTGTGGTAATCGTGTGCAGACAATTCTATGTTAATTCCATATGGAGGTATTTCCAAAGGTCTTGACACATATACAATACTGTTACGATTCTGTTGTATAGCATACCCCAAATCTCTGTTCGTGCTATTTGTTATTATAACAATATTCTTGTATTGCTCCACCATTGCTTGCACAGTTGATTCATCTAAAACAACCACACTTCTTTCTATTAGTCCTTGATCACAACTATTCATTATTGCGGCTACTACAAAAGCTAACGACTCGTCACAGGAAGAAGATTGTACAAACATCTCCGACGGTGTCTTGATGTAATCAATTAACCTCTTACATTCATCTTCCCTACCTCCTAACAAAATCCCCTTATCAAGCACCATGCCTTTCGAGTTGGTTGACCACTTATTCCAATAATCATCTAACGATTTTAGTTTTGCTGTTTCATTGATTTTCCCCATTTTGGCAGCCAACCAAACCGCAACTGTTGGACATACAGAAAGCCAGTCTTCTAATTCTACTGCAGTAAGAACACGGACACTTTTCCATTTCCTTTCGTTATTTCTCGCATTTTCCCATTTCCTAGCTATAGTCCACTTTCTGGCAATCACAAATACGAAATGAGTATTAGCTTTTTCTTCATCAGAAATTTCTCTGGTTCTATTATTATAATCATGATCAGCTTTCCCTTTCTGCTTTTTATCCGTCCCAATCTCAAAAGCAGATTTGCCTACTGGTACATACGGATTATTAAATGTTGTTTCCAATATACCATCAAATCCTGGCAAATTTACACAATCTTCATTGGGAAAAGACATGCGTGTAATGTCCTTAATCGATGCATGGATTAGCCTCCGCATCAACTCTGGCATCAACACTTCACTTTCTTTCGTGTCTGCCCAATGCTGTAATTCTATCGCTTTTATTAGTTTAAGCATATCATCAACATTATTCCTGGCAAATATACGCATTATATTTCAATTATTTATCTTTCTAACAATACTTTTTAAGTATTCTTACCTCAAATCTAAACAAAACCTCCTTTTTGTATCCAATCTCAATTATTTTTCCGTACCTTTGCCCCAAATATAATATACAATGAAACGAAAAAACGTTTACGACCTATTGGCCGAAACCAGCAACAGACCAAACTTGAGCGAAGCTCAGAAAAGAGCCCTGCGCAAAAACGTCATAGCCGACATCATAGAATATTTCTATAGTATGCGCCGGTATATCCTCTGGCTCATCCACCTTTTTAGGCCACGAACCGAGTCTTTCTTCTTCGGCCTTCTCGTTTACGGTCCCATGAAATTCTATCTCCGACACACATTCAAGCTAAACTACCAAAAAGTTCTTGATATCCACAAAAAAGAAATAAACGAGACCCTGACCGACCACAATATTATTCTCGATATCGATGGTATCAACGATGTAGCTCGATGGAGCGGTATCAATGCCGAATTCACCTCTTGGTTCGGTTCCGACAATAGAATCACCGTCCTCTCCGGCACAATGTACTTTTCCCACTTGCTTTGTAGATCAGTCGAACCTTTACTCGTATCTATCGACAAGGGCGATGTCCATTCAGCCTTCGAGAGTTATTTCAGAAACATGTTCAAACGATCCTGTATTGGATTCCTTACCAACAACCATAGGAAAGGATGGTCGCATATGTTCTTAATCCCAGAAGACTTTTCAATGCTCGATGGTATGGAAAAGTTTATCATCTCCCACGAAATGGGCCATGCGTTTTTTAGCCAATACGGAATCGCCGCCTGGCCCTACGAGTCATTATCTCATCAAAAGAAAGAATTAATATCAACCGACGAAGAAATCGGAGCCGACACTTTTGCCATACACACCTTGCGCCATATTTACATTAAGCACAACGATCAAAAACGCCTCATGTGGGGAGCATGTATGTTTTTTTTAGTATTCAGCCTCTTTGAGAAAGAGGGGCTTATCTCCATACCCACTAATCATCCTTCTAGTAAAGACCGATACCATTACCTGATGGATTACATACATGATGTCGATTCTGCCCTTTACGAACAATATTTAAGGTACGAGAAAGGTGTTCTTGGATTCTGGGTGGCTGTGCACGACACTGTGAAAAAGAGTGTCCTCCGCTATAAAAAGAAAAGACAGAACTACTTGGCAGAATTAGGCCAGATTGAAACCTATGCTAAGCACTACCTCCGCTGCAGTGAGGAAGGCGAAGAGTAAATTAAGAAGAATACCTCCTCATAAAATCATCAAAAATCCTTTCCAATCTTCTCCTGAGATATAATATTCGTAAGGAGAATCTTTTTATCATTATCAGACAACTTCTCTCCACCTCCTATGCCATCAATACCCATAATATAATCCACAATATCAGGAATCTGGCTATCCTTCTCGACAATGATATAGGTAATATCCTCCGCAGTGAACTTTAAACTGCCTTTTTTCAATGCCTCTGATGGCTTTGGCTTTTCACCACAACCTCTCCATGCATTATAATCCTTCTCATTCCATTTCCATTCTATGCCTTCTCCTGCTGCCACATACCTCCACTCATTCTCAATATAGTTAACCTCCTCTTTACCATCAGGACCGACACCAACGTATTTCTTCACATAACCATAGAGGCAATACACGGCATCTTTGGCGTTATTCATATTAATGAAATGAGTAATCCCTATCCATGATTCTGGAGAATGAAGATTAATCGGTATACTTTTCTCATTTCCACCGCGTTTCTTTACCTCTTCCTCCTGTGAATGCCTGTAGGAATTAAAAAAATTGAGACTCATTAAAACCCGCATGTCATTAACATACAGGATTGGATTTATCTGATTCCTAATGGCCCAATCCTTCGACAATCCTATCGCCAATTCGCCGTATCTCGATTTGAATTCAGATGTCCGTGTCAGAGGAATATCGCAAAAACTAACCATAGGAACCCCAATTACTATTTTCCGGTCTTCATAACACAGATCTTCCTTACAGAAATTAGGTATAAGGCCATTCCTGATAATACTCTTCAAGACATCCAAGTCTTTAGTAAAATGAAATAACTATGACGTTTTGCTGCTCCTATTATTCATTATTCTCCTTTTCCACCACTTCAATCCCATACTGCCTCATCTCGATTTATGTCTATCCTTTTTTCGGCAAATATACGAAATTATTTCAAATCAAACTCACATTTAACGCAACTTTTTAGCGTTTCTTACCCTAAAACATATCAAAATCATCAAAAATCCCCCAAATAGTACTCCAAAGTATACCACTCATAATAATCCGTGGCTATTTCCCCGCTATTTCATAGCGGTCTCTCTTCGGCCAGTGCTCGACGGTTCGCCGTCGAGATATATTCCGTGCATCTCCCTGCGGTTTTCCGCAGGCCCCCTCCACATTATTATATATAAGCCCCTTATAGCAGCAAAAGGCCGAAGCTAAGCATCGACCACTTCACTTATTCCGGTTACCCATGAACCGTTAATTACTAACCATGAACTCTGAAGGTCCATTTCCGTTTCTACTGATTTAGCCCAAAATAGATAGGCGGGCTTCAACCAATCTTCATTAGGTATGTCAATTGTTGGATAAAATAAAACTCTCGAAATCATAAATTATTTCCAAAATATTTTTTTATTTACACAAAAATTTGTATCTTTGCACCGGCCAAGTAGCTCAGTGGAAAGAGCGGCTCCCTTACGAAGAGTCAGGTCCTGGGTTCGAATCCCAGCTTGGAATATATTAAAAACATTATATTACACTCAGGGAGCGATATGTTCCCTGAGTTTTTTAGTCCATTTCAAACTAATAGGCCAATTCTTCTCGATCCAAAATAATATCCTTTTTTCGACTCCTCAATCCTCTGCTACTTGTCCTACACCTCAAACATTTCATCTATGTCTTCCTTTGTAGCTCTATTCAATTCCACATTCGTTCCCTTTCCATGCTCCAGCTCTAGATGAATATTAAATCCCCAACGCAGGAGTGACTCACCAAGTCTTGACAACTTGTATTTATTCGATCCACCTTTGGAATCAATGGTTTCAATCTCTAGAGCACCAGTTGCAAACAACAGTTCAGTATCGCCACTCTCATCATAGAAAGGCTCTTTATACCGAGGAAGTAGTTTCAGATCTACGTATGGTATCCTTTCAAGCAACGAATGAACCCTGAAGAAGTCCTCCGTACTAATAGCTCTGTGAATTCTCGCAACAGTCAACTTGGCAAACACTGTTTCCTTATTGATGTTATCCAATCTATCCACCATATTAATAATAACATTACCTGCACCATCTTCTGCCTTTTGCTGAATCTCTTCTGAGAACTGATGTCGCTCATCTACTGTTGTATCCTTTAACCCAAGAAGATAACAAGCATACTTCCTGAAGAACTCGCCCTCTTTATAGTTAAGAATAACCTTAAGCTCCGATTCTGCCGCTTCCAAATATTCTTTACACAATAGTTTAACTAAAGCCAGAATCTGCTCCTTCATTGTATCTGCCTTAGTTACTTCTAGTTTTTCTAAATTAATGCTATTCAGCGACTGCTCCACAATATTTGATAATTGTTCTATTGTCATAACACATCTTCAATCGGCAATAAATAATCACTATCAAAATCTTCATCAATTTCTTGATGACCATAGGAAATAATGTACGTTTTCCCTGCCTTCATCTTTTCTACCAAGTCGTAATTTAAAAAGCCGTTAAGAACATCTAATTCATCATAGAAAGTACAATGATTGGCATATAATGCCTTATGATTATCAAGATAAGATATGAACTCCTCTTCATCATTAAAATATTCAGAACAAGCCATTAAATCAAAAAGGGAAACAATCCACGTGTCACGATAGCGTTCTTCCATGAGTCCAGCCTTTATCAAATCATCCATCTGCCCAACAAGTGATGAATAGTGTTGGAATGTAACAGCTATCTTATAAACTGGTAACGATTTGTCTATCTTTACGAAACCGCCAGTAATACCAAAGGCAGGGCTGTCGTTATTATCTATAAAACCTTTTGCCCTACAACATTGATAACAGGCCTCCGCTATAGATCCCTTTATCTTATCTTTTGTTCCTTCCAACCCGACCCGATCTTTGTAGGTCAGCTCATGCGCCTTTACTTCAATAACGTAAATAGCTTTGCTTGATACACCAAGAATATCAAGCTCGGGTTTCTTTTCTTTACCATCTTCTGTTATATGATAACTCACAGAAGAGTAGAATTTTACGGCAGGCAAGAATGTCTCCATAACCCATCTTACCTTCCTTTCAATATATCCATCTCTGCTCTTATCACTTTTAATTTCCTTAAATTCTTTGTTATAATACTGAATATCTTGCTTTATTAACTTCTCTGCAATGAGAAACATATTGCGATGGGGTATCATGGGATTAAAACAATAATATCTATCATCCACTTTAACAAAAGGTTTCTCATAAATATCTAGTCCATTCATGATATTCCCTTTATATGGCCCATCTTCTATGAACTTTGCATTACTACCAAATGTAGATGACAAGGCTTCCATAATGTTTCTTTCTGCATCATTTTGAGGCCATACCCAAAATATTTTTTCAGATCCTTTAAAATCATCTGGTTGATAAAGCAAGAAATGATTACCGTCTTCGGAACAAGGCACATCAGGATTAGCCTTAAAGAAATCACCAAACATACCATTTGAGAAATCACGTTTCTCAAATGCTTCATCATCATTGATATCTCCATATGTCATCTCATCCCATTTTTTCCAACGCTCATGCATTTTTGATGCACCATAAACCATATTTTGGTCCCCTATCTTACAAATAATCCTATCTTCTAGTTCAATAAAGAAATTGAACAACTCCTCTGCGCTAAATCCAAACCGATTTTCAAAGAAAGACGAATGTGGATAAAACATTTCTTTAAAAACTTCTTGGATATGTTGCATATACCCATCACCTCTCACCCCTATCAATTCAGAATGAATAGTCCAATTAATGTCTTTTTCCGCATCATTCTCCATAGGCATTTCTATGAGCTTATAAATGTGATACAACCATCTCAAAGACTCTCTTAAATCTTTTACCACATCATCTTTGGGTGTTTCCTTGCCTTCGTTAGGCATGGATAGGCCAAAGTTCAGCGCGTACTCAGCAATCACCTCGGCGTCCTCATCAAGATTCATTTTGACACCATACATTTGAGAAACGAAATGTTTTTCCAGATTAGCGAGGTTATCAAGCAAATATAGTCCAGTACTGCCTATAAGTTGTATGGAGTCGTATCTATTATAATATCCCTCTATTTTTGATATCTGTTCTTTTATTTGTGAATTCAATACATCTTTATCTGATAAAAGACTCCTCACTTTTTCAGATACTAACTGCATTTTCTGAAAAAAAGAATCTTGCATTTCCAGCATCTTAGCCTTTTTATGTTTTGGCCTAGGCTGCTGCCTTTTTGTTTTATGATGCTTATTCTTCACCATAATTATATCCTTTTACATATTTTCACCACAATTATGCCATCTCTCTTCCTGCGTCATATGCCCAATCATTATTCAAAATCTTTCTCACCAAATAACTCCAACTGATTCTTAGCAGCCTCACGGTCTTTGCGTCGTTTCTTCCCTTCCGGAGTCTCAACGGGGGTGTTATTAACAAAATACTGATCCACCGCCAACACATCATATCCCGTTATCATTACCTCACCTTGGTTGTTCACTTTCTTTTTAGTCATCAAATGACACAATATAGAACTGCCATTGTTAAATGCCACCTGCCCTGACAATACTAAAGCCTTAAATTCATCCGACTTCATGTTGAACTGTATCACCTCGTCACGATAAATTCCCATCCACTGATATTTACCCCGCTTCAATACCGGTGATATAATCTCAATATTAGCTGTTTCATCATGTTCAGGCTCCAACTCATCTGTCTGCATGATAAACTTAGGGAAATCCTTTGCAAACACCTCCTTACCGAGTAGATAGTCCTTCTTAAAATCATCAGTTAGCGAAATGGATATCTTCTCCAACTCTTTACACTTACTCGCTTGCTCAAAATAGTTCGACCTCTTCTTCTTGATTTTGGTTTCATCAATCTTCCCAGATAAGCGCTCGGTTTCTTTTCGGACCTTCGCCAATTCAAGCTTAATTGTTTCCTTTTCCAGTTCTTTCTTCAACTCCAATATTTCTGGATCTTCAAAAAACTCTTCTAATTGCTTCGTAATAATATACTGCAAAGGGGTGGTTATGGGCGTCATCAATATCTGACTTATAAGCGCCAAAACAAAAGCCTTCTTAATCTCTTGCCCTGTAACGCCTATCACTTTAAGCCACGCCTTTAGTCCACCATACCCCAAGGGTTCAACCTCAACCTCTATCTTTACCTTTAGTTTCGAAGATAATTCATCTAGAATCCCGAGGAACTCATGCTCACACCGATTAAACACATAAGCATTCATCGTGTGAGTATTCTCGCCTTTTAACCAGTAATGCAACTCTATCGTGTTTGCATCAAGTATCGATATGTTTCCATTCATAGGCTACTATTTCTCAAAACCCGTATGTATAATCATTCCTTAGCGTCTGAACACCATTCCTTGTTAAGAACTCCGACGGCGAGCCTTTTTTCACATTGCCATTACTATGTCTGCTTGTATTAGTAATTAGCGTACATGCCTTTTTTGCCCTCGTTACTCCCACATAGTGTAAGTCCAAATCCTGTACCTCATCGAGATAGTATAAATCATTCCAATCTCTATTTCTCGGCAGTTTTATAGGCAACTCCCATTCATTCATATTTAAGTGATAAACTAAATCAAATTCCAATCCCTTTGCTTTATGTAGGGTCATAATAACCACTTCTTCGCCCGTCAAAGGTCTATATGTATCAAGAAGTTGTCTATTACCAAGCACATCCTCAAGTCGCTTAAAGGATGTCCCCTCGTCATATCTAGACAGTATCATCTTTGCAATTTGCTTAAACAACCGAGGCAGCTCATCCCCAATCTCTTCATCATCTACAGTCCTTATTTCTTCCTTCAGTTGTTTCAGCCTGAGGCGGTCTTTCTTTGTCATCATATCATAGTCATCAAATTCTTCTATAACTGACAGGAACGACATTCTCTCATCAAAGTAAAATTGAAGCAATAATGCGAAAAGTCTCGACCATGGATTTAAGTCATTATCTAAACAGGTGGTTAGAACCACACGATGTGGGGTATCCAGATGTTCATCAATCAAAGCTTGGGTCTCTATTCTCTTAACAAGTATAGCTACTTCGCCAAAATCTTCTACTTGCCATCTTTCGCAATCTTCGGGTATCGCATTATCCAAATAGTCCGCAACATTTGACTCATCACCGTTCACTTGCACCAATTTCACACCGTCTTCATCTGTGTCCAATAATGTACTATTTGCATTAAGAAGCCTATTTGAGTAATTAATAATTGATTTCGAACATCTGAAGTTGGTGTCAAGACAAAACCTTTCAAATCCTGGTGCTGTTTGCAATTCCTCAAGATATTCGCTACTCTTTTTGTCAAAACCAAATATAGACTGGTTTACATCTCCGACAGCATTACCTATCAAGCCAATACCTATCAGTTCATGAAAAATGCCATTAGTGTATGTATCTGCATCTTGGAATTCATCTATAAACACATATTTATATCTGGCTTTAACGTAGTTCCGACAAGCCCTGCATTCCTTTAAAATCATCAAGGCCAACAATTCCAAAGATCGTATAAGAACCTTTCCCTCACTAAAGAGTGCTCTCAGTCCATCCCACCGTTCTTCTTCAATTTCATCATAGTCCGGTTTGTCTTTTAGCCAAGCATAGTCATCTTTTTTATCTGCAGGGAGGTCGTTTTCATCTATAGGGATGATGTCTTCAGATGTATACCCCCACACATAGTTCCCGAAAGGCAATATTATCTGTGTTAAACAAAAGCTGTCAATTGTGCCAAAGAACGAGTTCTTCACGGGAACACCTTCGCGCAACGTTCTCTTTTTCAGGTTTCCAGAAGCTTTTCTTGTATACGATATTGCTATTACGCCTTGATATTCGGGCATATCATCATTGCCGAGTAGACGTTTAATCTTCTCTGCTATCACAAAGGTCTTCCCACTGCCTGGCGATGCTAGCACTACTGTATGACCATCATGACTAATAATATCACTCTGTATCTGCGTAGGTTCCATACATTTCTTCAATATTGTACACTGCAGTCGTTAGAGGTTCAGCCAATTTGTCTTCTTTCAACTTGACAAGTTTATCTTTCTTTGCTTTCAGAAAACCATACATGTTGATTGCCTTATGATTTTTCATCTTTTTAATAACAGATGCTCCATCTATAGGGTCACCCTCATAATAATAGTCTCGTAAATCCCCTCGTAAATCACTATCATACAGATCTGTCTCCAAGTCCACATCGGCAATCTCAATACATTTGTCGCTTAGAAATTCTATCATCCATTCCGCCGCTTCCAGACTTTCAGTTGGTATATTATCTTTATCCTCGAAATGGAGCAGGCTCTTCTTTTCATTATAGATTCTTTCTTCCTCGTCATCTTTAAAACAGTATTCATTCGAAGCTTCCCAACAGTCTATTCCTCTTTCTATGCCAGCATACCTATATTCTTCTTTTTTGGGTACTTTCATGATGTCATTATCCGTCCTCATAGTCCAGTCTATATCCATCGCATCAAGGATCTTAATATACGTTACAAAATCAACTCCGTCAACGCTCATCACTGATATATTCATACGATCCAAATCTATATCCAACTGCTGGGCCAATGCCTTATAGAACAACACTTCTGATGGTCCTTCTACAAGAATAACGAAATCAGAAAAGAATGCCTCTGCTGGTATAACACTCATCCTATACCCCAGTCCTTCTATACCTTCCTCAATAACATCTGAACATCCTTCAGAAGCAACAAAGGTCTCATTATCCTTATCTTTATAAAGCCGAATGATAGAATTGGGGCTAAACTCACTAACCACATAAGGTGAATGGCTGGTCAGAATTACCTGTCCATTCAATGTATCACCTAAATATGCTGCAAGCTCCCTCTGTTGATGAGGATGTAAGTAAGCTTCTGGCTCTTCTATGCAAATTATCGATACCTCAGTGGGTACCTCCGATTGTTGATTCTGGGTAGCCCAAAGCGACAAATATATCTGGTTTGCCCTACCTTCTCCTCCTATAACTAGTTTCTTGTCGTTATGCTTAGAAACTAAGTTTACGCTCCTAATCATCCTTTCAACATCAGTAGTCGCTGTATCAAATACTATATGCTGCTCTCTGTTGTGAATAGAAAGTTTGTCTAGTTCTGTATTAATTTGTTTTGTAGCATTCTTAACATAAGTCAATTCTGGTATTTTCTCATCAACCTCATTCAGATGTCTCTCGATTTCTTGTCTTAAGCGTTCATCACTGGCAAGTTCCCTTTCTCCTCTTTCCTCCATAGCTTGCGTTAGTAAAAGGTTTTTCGTTTTATTAATGTATCCCCAAAAATCCCTCCTACTACTGATATATTTCAAGTTAAGCCATTTTTTATAAAAAGGCCCGTTGCAGTCATTCAAATCTTCATTGCTATCACTTTTGCCACCCTTAAATTCATAATCAACCTGATTTCCCGTTCTCTTTGCTTCATATTGCAACACCAAATTTCCATCATCAGACAGTAATCCACCCATTTTCGACACAACACAATCCTCTGTTATATCTGAGAAATACAGTCTGATAACAATACTATCTGTATCTTCATAAGCATAGAAGTCTGACTCTTGGAGTTCATAGTCATAGTCAGAAAAGCCTCTGTCAAGCAATATACGCATTGCATAAATGAGGTTTGTCTTACCCACATCATTTGCACCAATGATGAGACAATGTTTATTCAGATTAACAGTAGCTTCCTTGAAGTTCCTGAATCCCTTAATGTATATCTTATCCAACTGCATACTATATTACAATTTTAATGCCTCAAAGTTATAAAATAAAATTCTATATTGCACATTTTCTGCCATTTTTTAAGAATTCTTACATCAAATATCGCATTTTCATTTAAATCCACCTCAAATAGTAACCTAAAGTATACCACTCATAATAATCCTGGCATACTCACCCTCTCCACCATCTTCATCACCCTTATCATCTTCCCAGATGCGATGCCATCAGTATTGATAGTAGCATATAAAATTTTGGAATACTGCTGCCTGCAGCCGTTGTTGGTACAACAGCCATTCATTGTATTCCTTGAGAAATCGCAGGAGATGCTCAGTCATCTCATGCACATCAATGCTTATACACTTATTCTCAGCTACACATGGTGAGTCTTTCCGTCTTATCATTGACTTTTGAATGTCATTAATCATCTTGTTGCCAGAAACCTCAAATATGTCTTCTATTCCTACCATGTCTTCAAAAATTGAATTTACGGTAAAGGTACGATGAAATATTCATGCGACCAAACGTTGCCACTAAAACTCGCACAATCCTGAAAATAAACAAGTTGTAACAAACAAATGATGCTTGCATCACGTTTGCCAAAAGATATCTGACTTCTTTATAGAACCATTCACCCTTAACTATGAACCATATATGACCATTAACCCTTAATCATAAATCACCTTTTATATATAATACGCACGCGACCCTCCCCTATCGGTTAATCCGGGGCGGATTAACCGAAGTGGAATTGGAAAACGATTAAAATAATTAAGATAAATGAATCATTTTAAGAATAATGGGAAGTTGAAGCTTCTCATCATAGTGGGCACGAGGCCGGAGATAATCAGGCTGGCGGCGGTGATCAATAAGTGTCGGCAGTATTTTGACTGTCTGCTGGCGCATACTGGTCAGAATTATGACTATAACCTGAACGGTGTGTTCTTTAAGGACTTGAAGCTCGCAGATCCGGATATTTATATGGAGGCTGTGGGTGATGACCTAGGGGCTACCATGGGGAATATCATCGACAAGAGTTATAAGGTCATGGTCGAGACGAAGCCAGATGCAGTGCTGGTGCTGGGTGATACCAATAGCTGTCTAAGCGTGATAGGGGCCAAGAGGCTCCATATACCCATCTTCCATATGGAGGCTGGTAATAGGTGTAAGGACGAGTGTCTGCCAGAAGAGACGAACCGCCGCATCGTTGACATCATCAGCGATGTAAATATGGCTTATAGCGAACATGCACGTAGGTATTTGGCTGATTGTGGATTGGCCAAGGAGCGTACATACGTTACTGGTAGTCCGATGGCGGAGGTACTGCACGAGAACCTGGCAGAGATTGAAGCATCGGACATACACGGAAAACTCGGACTAGAGAAAGGCAAGTATATTCTTCTGAGTGCCCATCGTGAAGAGAACATTGACACAGAAAAGAACTTCATGAGTCTGTTTACGGCCATTAATAAGATGGCAGAGAAGTATGATATGCCGATACTGTATTCTTGCCATCCTCGTTCGCGTAAGAGACTGGAGTCATCGGGATTCAAACTGGATAAACGAGTGATTCAGCATGAACCGCTCGGATTCCATGACTACAATTGTCTGCAGATGAATGCCTTTGCTGTGGTATCGGATAGCGGTACGCTGCCTGAGGAAAGTTCGTTCTTTACCAGTGTCGGTCATCCTTTCCCTGCTATCTGCATCCGAACCTCAACCGAGCGTCCAGAGGCACTCGACAAGGCATGCTTCTTCATTGCAGGTATTGACGAGGTTTCTCTGCTGCAAGCTGTTGATACTGCCGTCACCATGAATCAGAATGGGGATTATGGTATCCCTGTTCCTGATTATGTGGAGGAGAATGTCTCGACGAAGGTGGTGAAGATTATACAGAGCTATACGGGGATTGTAAACCGTATGGTCTGGAGAAAGAGTTGAATCCCTGGCTTAGGCCAGTCCCTTACCAAAGGGCTTCAAAGGTTTGGGAAAGTTTTAAGGTTGACATTATAAAGTAAGCCATCAGTGACCCCCGTATTTCCAGACTGAGATTTTGTCCGTACCTTTGCGCGGTATTCAATTTTATCGCGTATGACATACATGACAATCGAACAGTTCCGTCAGATCCATGAGGACTGGAAACAGAGTGGACTCA
>JAEEGL012997829.1_pt1 | contig 24678 bp, 13 predicted proteins | sample 9134231 | NCBI WGS metagenome assembly JAEEGL01 (sample SAMN16246548, study PRJNA631951) | gut metagenome | biome: gut microbiome; feature: rumen; material: fiber-attached | host: Bos | place: Iran: Karaj | collected 2018-10
AATGGTGACATTTCCTCTTCCTGTGGGTCACAATATACGTTAATCTGTTCAACAACCCCATCCTTACCACCATTTTTGGATAAAGTAATGAAATTAGGCTTCGATTTGACGTGCCAGTCGGAACCGGTACACTTAACCTTGATGATTGCCGTAAGGTTCTCTTCGTTGGTTTCCGTGCCCGCCGTCCATCCATAATAAGGCCCATAAATAATGGAGTTCGGTGAACTTCCATCGAATCTTGCTGCTATAGGTGTGACGTTCGGTAACTGGATAACGCTAAAATAGGCTTCCTCATAGTTACTCCTGGTCGTAGTAGCGAACACAAGCGTACCTACCCTCTGTTCGGCTTTCACATTAGCCAAAACAGATAGCGATACACTGTTGCTCCCGTTACCGTTGGTTGGACTCGCCGTGAGCCAGCCACTACCGCTGTTTGAAATCAGAATCCACCCACCATCCGATGTAACGTTGATTGACGGCAGGCTTTTCCCCCTATAGTCAGTGGTTATTGAAGCCTGACTGAGCTTCAGTCTCTTTGATAGGCTTGGGTCATGGACACCGCCGATTACATACTCAAATTCAACATATCCGTCCGTAATTGTACTTGATGTGTTCCCTTCCTCGTCAAAATATGAAATCTTTCTGATGTAATCGCCAATATACTGGTTCTTGCTGGCATCAAAAGCGATATTCCTGCATTCGTTCACCTTGAACGGGATGTTTCCACCGGCAATATACGGTAAAACATTTCCATCGTCACCATATAGACGTTCCCTGGTCCTGAGTGACATAAGTTTCGACTCAGCACCGACGCCCTCCGTATACGGCTCACCATTACCGGCAATTTGTCCAGTGTAAGGAATGGTATCATCGTACACGCTCATAACGCCATTGTCGTCATAGTCCTGAGTAAGAAGTATCGGAATTGAAATCGAAGGTACCAGTACGTCACCGTTTTCAATCCTCTGTCGCCATAGCTCAACAGCCTGGCTGTAGATACCTGACTTTGATAACAGGAACGCCCTCATGTCCCAACCGCCCCTGTTGTTCCACTCATCAAGGATGCAACAATCTGTCGGGTCGGTGTCAATCCTCCTGTAATACTTGTAGTAAATCTCAAGACCAGTCTCTGTTTCACGTTTCTTGGTCACTCTTGCGTACTCCGGGTGTATGCTGAGCACCGGTTTCGGCAACTCACCAAAAAACTCACCCTTCTTCTCTTCCGGGATGCTTTCCGAATCATAAGCTGCCTTGGTTATCTGTATGTACTTGAGACCCTTGTTCTTGTCAAACCATTCAATCCACGGCTCGACCTGTGAAAGGTAGAACGTTTCCGGAACCTTGCAACCTTCTATGGTTGAAGGAACCCTGACAAGGCCAATCAAGTCCTCGACCACTGAAACGGTACTCATTCCACCAAGTTTCTTGTACTCTTCGTATTCCTTTGCCGGTAAAACCCTGATATAAGCCTCATCAGCAAACATTCCGTCCTCATCCTCGTGATACTGTTTAAGCAATCCTTTGCTCGTAACTGAAAAGTCATCGGCATTCTTGATAGCGTACTCACCACCCCTGACATATTCATCTATTCTGTCGGTATAGTAGATGTCGTTGTCACCCTTGATGATTCGCTTATATTTTGAACCACCCCTCATCAGGTTCTTGATGCGGTAATACTTGTTAAACAGGGTAAGGCTACTCTGTTTCAGTTGCTTGAGGTCACACATAATGCCACCCAGGTCGCCATTTTTATTGGCGGCTAAGGTTATCTCCTTCGAACCGAGTCCATCGACCCTGATATATGGGACGAGTGCTGGTGTTCTACTCTTGTATTGTTCAAGATTTATGGTTTTCTTAATGATTTCCATACTCTTACCAAATTTTTACCTCAAACAAATTGAAGTTTATTGTTCTTGTTGACATGTCGAACGTAATTGCGTTATTTTCCGGCTCATCGACATAATAAATGTAGTTGCAATCGCCATACGGCTTGTATTTCGCACCAAGCTTGATGTACAGCGACTCGAAATAGTGGTCAAAACGGACACCGCTTTTCATAATCGTCTGGCCGTTAAATGGTGGCTTGATAAACGGTAAGGTTCTTCCGTAACCGGCGTGATTGAACTCAACCTTCATGTAAATTTCCCTTGGCTCGCCGGTTTTCGGGAATTCACTGCCAAACAGGTAAAGATAGAACCCTTCGCTTGATTTATCGGTGTTGTATTTGTTCTTTACCGCAAATCTGGTGCTAAGTCTCTTGCTTTCGTCCTCTTCATTGGCTCCATCGAACACACCGAAATATTTGCCCTCTGGTGTGGCCCTGTTTTTCACGAATTTACCGAACAAATCACCACTATCGATGAAAATTGTCGAGTAATACAGCAACTGTTGTGTCAAAGGGTTGTCACTATCATAAAAAGACAGTCTGATGAACGATTTCTTGAGCTTCATTTTCTGGTACCTCACGTCATCGTTGTTGAAATTGAGGGCGCCTATCAAATCTGACCTCGTAAGGGCAGTAAATTCCTCATTGTTCCAACCGGTTTCGTCGTTGGTGTTCCAAGAGTCGTCATAGACCTTCTCGTAAAACTCATGCTCGCACAAAACATACTGGGGGGTTAAATAAGAGGCGTTGTCAACAACACTTCTACCTACCTGCTCGGCTGTCTTGAACATTTCCGGTGTCGGATTCTCAACTTTGACATATTTCATGTCCCTTTCCCTGAAATGCAGGTTGAATCTGATTTCGTCGGCCATTATTTCACCGGAACCGTCCATCGCTGGTTCGAACATGTACTTCTCCATGTCGATAAACTCCGGTATAATCTTCGACTTAATCTCATCTGAGAACAAATCCGTGATTGTCTGCTGCTGCAACAGGTTATATTCAAGCGGTACTGACAAATTGGCCGGTACAACGTAGTATTGAAGACTGCGGACTATTTCTGTGCTGGCGAACAGCCTGTAAATGCTCTCATCATCGTACTCATCGCCCACGCTGTAATAGTAATTGTTCATATTGAACCTCAAAGGCATTACCGAAAGAGCGTCATAGTCGAATACGATGTCCTCAACCTTGTCATAATAGGTGTATCCGGTCATAATAATCTTGTCACCATGATAGCAAACCTCAACCATCTTGGCTTTGTAGAGAAGGTCGGGCATATTTTCATCAATATCCTTGTCTTCCGGTATGGTTTCGGCTTCCGTGCCACCAAGACTACTGATGAACTCGGTTGTTACGTACAAACCGCACTCGTCAATCTCAACGTCGTCTGGGGCGCAAACGAAACTCTCACCCTCACGATATGTGTATCTGCTGATTATCGGCAAAATATCCCCTGAAAGGTCATCAATCTCAGGGTCAAGGCCAAAAGCACCGGCATTGACGTGTTCCCTGTCGTAATCCGGGTCATAACTTTCAAGATTTAACTCCGGCCTATGCCTGTACACCGGGTAAAGCTGGTCAAATGTGTACAAATCAGCCACCAGTTCCCCGTCTTGAACCTTCACACCCCTATCGATACTTGCTGTAAGTCCGCTAACCTCATTGAAATCCTCTGGAAGGTAACAGAAATTGTCGTCGAGGTCGAACGTATTCACCTCGGTGTCGATATTCGATATGTGATAGACCTTATCATACCCCGGAACGGTGCATACAAATGTGAACTCGTCCTCAATATCAGTCACCACGGCTGGTGTTGAGGAATAGACACCCCAATCTTTCACGTTTTTCCCTGGCTCACCACTTCTTTTCCTGAAATAAATGGTCTCACCAAGGGTTAGGTGGTGCCTTCTGCCTTCGTTACTTATCCTGATATGCTGTCCATCCTCCAATAGTTCGACCAGGCGGTCTTCATCATGAAGCGAGACTACCTCATCGAACGTCATTCTTGGTGTGCGTCTGTTTATCTTGAACCTTTCCATATTACAAGCATGCGTTTTTCGCCTGGATGCCCAGGTAAATCAGTTTTGTGATGTCGATAACAACACCAAACTTCTTATATTTCTTTAGCGGATTAGGGGTCAGGTTGTTTGATGATTTTGGTTCGAACAATCCATACTCAGCAAACGGGTCCTGCCTCTTGAGGAAGAAGTTTATGTTGGTATGAATGTAGTTGGCGCCATTGGTAAACATCATTTCGCTCAACGGATTCTCCGGACTAACCTCAGATGGTGAAAGTATGTCCCTCCAAACGAACCTCTGTTCCTTCTGTATGTATGAGGCGTACATCGGCATTGAACCGTCCGTCAATACGAACTCCCATTTAGATGCCGTCAAATCACGAAGTTCGACGTGTTGTGATGTTTCAATCCTCAACGTATAGCTGACAAGTTTTCCAGCCTCGGTATTTGGTGTGAACGAATCCAGTATGCCCCATATTAGCGTTCCGTCCTCTCCCTTGTATACGCCAAACAGGTCACCGATAACATAGTTGTACAAATCCTTTGTCGTGAACTCGACGTAATACGTCTGTACACCATCGACTACGGATATGTAACTGTTAGGCTCCGTTACTGCGGTGTCTGACAAATCAATGGCAATCTGGGCACCAACTTGAGTCTTTGGGCGGTCAGATATTTCACGTATCTTAATCCTGTAATGCGGCTGATAGAAATATCCCTCAGGCTGTAGGTTGCCTGGGAACAGTTTGTTGCCAACATGGTTCACGTAGGTCTCGATTAGATTGGGGTCGTCGGACGAAACCTCACCGTCACCAACCCACATAGTGTCAAGACCGGTCCATACGGTGAACCCGCTTGTGTTTTCTACGTCGTTAAACATGGTTCCGACGTCGTAATCGTCCCCGGCGAGCACATCATAATGCAGGTCGAAGTAGTGCGGGTTCAAAGTCTCTCTCTGGGCGGTGTTGAACCTATGGTACACATGTTCGATGACCGTTTCCTGGTTTGTGGACTGGTCGAACTCGACAATATCCCCGTAAAACTCATCGAACTTGTCTACTGTGATGTTTTTCTCAATCGGCTTTGGATTTGTATCGAACATGTCGCCGAAAATTGCATGAAGGCCGTCCGAATAGGTGTCAGTAATTGCATTGACCCTTATATTGTGTAACTTCCTTACATTGTAATCCGTGAACTCTGCCGGTATGTCGATACCTGAAGTGACATCACCAAAACAGTGTGAATACTCAATTCTTGCATCATTGAACTTGTTCTCGTCATACCACAGGTTATGACCCCTGTTAGTCTTGACAATGGTAAGGTAAATCTCACTGAGCGGTCTTCCCAAATTGTCCCTGAGCCCGGCGGTAACTATATCGTCGGTGTAGATAATCTCTGCGAGCCTGTCACCATAAATGTTCTCCCCGTACGCAAGTTTCGCTATTGTGCTATCAAGTTCAGAATTATCCTCAGCCTTAAGCTTTTTGAATTTCCTGAAGTAGTACTTGCAGCCTGAGCTATTCGACAACTTTTTCACGAAAACATGGGCCTGGCTCAAATCAACCTCCGGTATCTCGTTCAAATAAATCTTGAAGCAGTGTTCCTCGTCATTTCCGGATTCGTCACCAATTCCAGAAATGTAAATGTCCTTCTGGCTTGAGCCGTGGAACAATCTGATGCAATCGCCGTAATGTAAGTTGTGTTTAATCATTGTCTTAAACACGACAAGCTCATGCCCGTTAGCTGTTTTGCCGGTGATTATATTCGCCATGATTGCGTTCTTTGTACCGCAACCCATAATCTCGTTGAACTTGTCAACGTCTGACATGAACGGATAAGTAATACAGTAATCCCAGTTCCTTTCGGTACGCTTCCTGTACTTGTTCACCTTCGGAACAAAAGAGAACAAAGACCTGTCGGGGTACATATCGATGAACTCGCACGCCTTGTTGTTGTTCATAACTCTGTTCACCGGTACGGTTCCGTCCGTTGCGTTCGGAATATCAATGAAACCAACGTTATCGAAACCAAACCATCCGTCCTTCTCTTTCATGTGCTTCGTCACCGCCTCATCAAAGGTCAATATGTTATCGACCTGATATTGATGGACCTTGGTCTCTTCCATGCTGTTGTTAGCCCTCGGTAAAACTTCCTTGACAATGTTACCACTCGAATCCCTCTGGTAATCGAATATGGTATTAAAAACGCTACCACACTCAGCCGTGGTTCCTTTGTTCATTCGGCTAATATGGTTGAAACCGTCGCTTCTCAACATGTGGTTGTTGAATATGTCAAGGCCACAGTGATACACAAGCGGGCCCATATTCGGGTGTGAATACTCGGTATCCCTGATTGCCTGGATATAATCGACAGGAGTCTTCGTGTTCGTCACCATCGGGCCGAGAACGGCTGAGTTGATGGTTGACAAGCCCTCGATTACCGGGTTACAGTCTGGTGAACCCTCACGGTAAACAATCTCGGTCTTCATATTGTGCAGGACATTGGAACAGATTGGGTTGACAGTAAATATCAACCTGTACCTGTTAGCGTTATCACGTTCGGTGTTGAACTGTTCGTTCAGGTTCAGCGTATCAGACACGTTAGAATACGGCAATAACCTGACCTTTTGGGTTAGGTTAATGTTCATCTTGTTTTCGTGGTCAACCGATTTTATGTTCTTGTACCTGTCTAAAAAAATCTGTTCCATTAGTATGAAGAAGGATGTTGTGTAACGTTAATTCTTAATGGCAGAATATTGCTTATGTAATTCTGTGTAGGTGTTGATTTCACAGAAGCGAGTATATCAATGTAGCCAAACTTAACCATGCCTGACGTGTTTCTTTCAATCTTGAATTGAACCACCCACATGTAATTTGTCTGGTACTGTACCCTCACATTGGATATTTGCACCTCTGACGCACCGGCGTACAATGAAAATCCGCTTGCTGGTGTGCTAACATTCAGGTCTTTCAGTTCAACCACCGCATAAACCTCTCTTTCGTTAGGTTCAATCAGGGTGATGTCTCCAAAATCAGCACCCGGTGTAAACTCAACCTTACCAGTCACGGTTACAGGAGGGTTGACACCACCACCGCCGGAACCACCGCCACCGTCATCCGGAACATCGGTGTCGCCATCGTCAATCTCGTCATCGTGAACGTCCATCGTATTGACAAGTTGATAGTAACTGTTACCGACTTTGATGATGAGCGGATATTCCTCGGTCGGGTTCTCAGGAACCTTAAGCATAATCACGTAGGTTCCACCTGATTCACCATAAAGTTCAGCAATAAGCTCTTCAATATCACCGTCGTAGAGGATGTATTTGTAATCACCGACACTATTATCGATTGTGTCAGTCTCACAGTTGGCGAAGAACTGCTTGTTAAGCTCATCGAGGGCCGTAGCTCCAGGTCTCAGGCCGAAGTAAAAATAGAACGAGTTCTGGTACTGTGGCATCATATAGGCACCTGAGCTAATAAGGTACTTACTGTTCTGTTCAGTAAAGCCGTTAATACCCATTCTGAAGAAGTAGTAGTCACGATTAGCCACCTCAACCGCCCTCGTATAGCTATTGTTTTTGATTTCCTCGGACTCTTCGTCGGACAGTGCGTTGGTATCAACCGTGACGAACTGGGTCATGCTTCTATTGTACCAGTCGGAAAGGTACTGCTCGATGCCACCATCAAACGCAGTCAGTCTCTTATATGAGAACGAATAGTTCACATATCCGGTCCTCAGGTCGTATGTGTCGGCAATGAGCCTCTTGTGGTTCATCGTCGCAAACATTGACCTGAAATCTTGGTCAACGATGTCGTCCTTCGCTATAAGGCCGGTTGGTATGTAATACTTGAACTTTACCGTTCCGTCGCTTGCCACGTGAGATACAAGTTCCCTTCTTTGTGAAATGTTCGCACCGGCCTCACAAGCCCTGGCCAAGTTTACGCAGGACTTCACGTTTGTCTGACTGTTCGTACACGATACCCCAAGGAAGTGTCCACCGGGCTGGTAGAACTTGTTCTTGAAGTCCATTTCGCCCTGGTCTGGGCCCGTATAGTTCCAGGCGATACCGGCAGCTTCGGTCATCGGGATGTTCTCGTCGTATTTGCCATACACAATCTTATCTTCCTTTGAGTCGCTGTAGTATTTTTGCTGGGCGGTGTATGTGTTGGCGGTTCCGGTAATCGCATTGATGCCCCTCAAATCGAACACCTCGGACGAGCTACATACTTTCCCTTTATCGTCGGCGTACAAGTATCCGTCATCGTCCATGTTTGTCAGTGCCAGATTGGTCGGCATCTGGTATGAAGTGCTCGACAGGGGTTTGAACGCCTGCGGAAGTCCCTGCTGGCTACAATCATTCAGCGAACCGAGAAGCACAATATCAGTTGCGAAGAAGGTGGCTTTGACACCGTTACGCCACTCACAAGGCTTCAGGTAGTAAACGTATTGTTTCTTTGAGGTTATCTTCTCCTGAATGATACCGCCATTCTCTTTGCCGAAAATCTTGGCCTGCATGAAGCCACCTTTCTTGTGGCACTTCTGTTTGTTGTTGTTGCCACTTGCACAGCCCTTCGAAGTTACGATTTTCGGAACCGAATTACTGCTAACCTGATAGCTAAGGGCACACTGCTGTGTGTACCTCATCGTTCTCTTGTATGAGATTGAATTGTTCTCCCCACCGGCAGACGAAATGCAACCCTTAATCTTGCTCGGTATCTTAATCAGGCCAAACAAGTAGCTTCTCTTCCTGGTGACATATTTGTTCCATCTTGGAAGGTATATGGTGCCATTGAGCCAGTCATTGTAGAAGTCGAAATTGATAACCCTGTATTCCTGTGCAAGGTTCATTTCGACGCAAGACAGCAAGTAATCAACTTCGTTTGTTAAACAGATTGTCTCTCCGGACTCATCACTGTTCTCTATGTCGATTGATTTGCTATCCTGTACGGAGTCGTTTTCGTCACTGTTCATAAGTGGCTGACGCTTTCCATCGGACCTGCCATTAACATATTTCTGGCCCGTCAGATAACCAAGTGTCCTGTCCAGCATGTGGAAATAGGTGGACTGATTGCCCCTTTCGCCATTCGGCTGATTTTCGGAAGGGTCCTTGGTCATCATATCCTTTACGTAAATACCAGTGTTCTTACCACTCGGCGCAAAATACCAGTTGTCGAGGTCCGGGCATATACCATCAGACATGACAACGTATTTCAGGCCACGTGAAGCAATGATTATGTTGTCACCTTTCTCACCTGATATGATTGTCAGGAAGCCAAGTGCCATCTGCAAATAGTAGATAATGGTATTCATTACCGCCACGAGCCTAATATACGTCTTGACGAGGGCGCACAGCATGGTAAACATAAGCGGTAGCCTAATCCTAATGTTGTTATATGGCATTGGATTGTTGTTTCCGTGTATGTTACAATGTTTTATACCCGTAAACCTCTCGTTTTTAGGCTGTTGGCTTCTCTGGAACCTTGGAATGAACGATTTAATCGTGTAAACATTGTTCCAGAACAGGTCTCTGAACGACGTGTCCTTCGTAGCGCTACCGAAATTGTAGTCAACCTCGTCCTTTGTTTCCGGATTGTTTGGGACCAGAACCTTTGACAGGAAATAGTTGTCGGTATTTTGCTCGGTGTCGTGCATTGAAATCCTAAAACGCACGCTTGTTCTGGTTGGAATACCCTTTTCTGGGTTATCGGTCGGAACCATGTTGCCGTACTCGTCGGTCATCATGTAATCGAGGTTCATCGGAATCTGATAACACCAGACACCATCCCCGTTGATAAGTTCCGTTCCTTTAATCTGGAATTCCTCGACGGCACCGTCGGTACGCTTACGTATCATTTCGATTGTGCCTTCACCAGTAACAAGTTCGTCCATGGCACCCATGGTATTAGTGGCGATACACCTCTTCGAAATACCCTTTGATGAATTGTCACTAACCACCGAACCAATAAACACACAGGTTGGTTCGAACTTGTAGTTAACGTCGATGTCGCACCTCGTGACACCAATTGTTTCACCTTGGCCAGCGTTTCCCCAGAACGGGATTACGTTAACAACCTGGTCCTGGCTAAAAATCTGACTGAGTGAATCGAGATTGTTTGATACCTTGAACTGGTTCGGGTTCTCGAACTGTTCTACCGTATAACCCTTGTAATAGAAATCACGTGGCTTCTGTGACAGAATGCCACAATCAGACAAGTCAAGGTCCATGTGGACCGTCTGCATACCGACAGGAACACCGCAAATGATAAAATCACCCGCATTGTTCGTCCTCGTGGTGTAGCGGTAATACTTGTCAAAAATCTCGATAATATCGTCGTTGTCAAGTACGTACGTCTTGTTCGGGAAACTACCGACCGGCCTGTGACAGGTGTCAACCTGTTGGTCTGGCAGAAGATTGTATCTGCGGTAGTCAACCTCATCACGGGTGCTCCTGTACGGATAAAGCTGCCTCAATACTACGTTGTTGTAGTCTGCTTCCTCGGACTCGATAAACACACTAACCTTTGCATTCGGAATACCGAAACCGCCGTTGGCGAGAACCCTGCCGACGATTACACCGTAGTTAACGGACTGTAGCCTGTACGTGTCTTCCTGGTTAATCTGGAGTGACAATATCTCAAAGGTATTGTACTCCTGGTCCAGCTTGACGGTCAAGTTCTTGTCTGTACCTACTTCGGTTCTTATTCTGTATGTTTTATTTGTTTCGCTCATTTGTTATCCCGAAAACTTTGTTAATGTTTATTACCTTCTTTCTGTTTAACAGTATGCTTACCAGCATCACCGGTGCCGCAAGTATCACAACAATGGCATTCAATATGGTATTAAAGGCCAACTTAACCTTAACGGAAATGTCGGTCTTTTTACTGACTTTCGTCTTAGTACCATATTTCTTCTCAATGAATGAGAGTTGTTGGTTAACCTTACAAGCGCACGCCATTATCTTTGTTTGAATCTTACTTCTATATCGTTTGTATATTTGACTTCGAGCATTGTGTCGCCTTCGCTGTACAGAATTCCGTCCGAGGCATCAAGGTCGATTTCAAGCATGAACTCATACTTGACGCTTTCACCACTTCCACAGGCATCACCGTCGATGGTGGCCTGGGTTGTCCTGGTCTGTGAGTGAATATTATCGAACACATTGAACACCTTCAGTTTAATCAGGTTCACAACACCGTCAACCTTTGAAATCTCCTTCATGATGTCACCAACATAAATGTCGTCACCCATCTGGTGCCTATTGATGTCCATGTAGTTCTTGATAACGTCCTTGATTTTGTTGATGACATCGGACACGTTGTAGTCCTTGTCGATGATTACATACGGTTCGAACCTAAGGTTGATGATACGACCGGACTTGATTTCAACAAAGTCGTTAATCATCCTGTAATTTGCCAGGTAGTCCTGCACATTGTTCACCAGCACAGTAGGAAGTGTCGTGTCAAGATGTCTCTGGTAGTCAATACCGAGCATGTACAGCATAATCTTGTTGTTTTCCTCTGTTGCACCAACCCTGAACGGGCAACCGTACTTCGGAGGGATTTGCAGGACACGGCTAACGTAGTCCTTCACCGTCACGCATCTTTCCTGTGCGGCCACGGAATACTTCACCATATTCCTGAGTTCGTCAACAGTTGGCATGTCCTTACCGGATACTGACTCCATCGTACTCTCGACGCTGATTGATGCTCTAACGGCACCGATTTCTTTCGCATTAAGACCGCTTCCAGTAATTTCGGCATCGAGATACGAAATATTGTTGATTGCACCCTTCGCCACGTTGCTTGATTTTCCACCACCGGCACGGTACAGAATGAAAATTGTGCTATCCGGCTCAGGAAGGAAACCAAGTGAATTGTTCCTCATCATCTTGGTTATCTGATAGGCGGCGAAATTCGAGGCATCGTTCATAGAGATATTGTCAACGCCCTTCTCAACACCCGCACCGAACGTAATCTTCAAGTATCCCTTGTCTGTGTACTCGGTAACGAACTTGTGCTTTACGTTTTTCCACTCACCCTTCGTCACGGCGTACGTCGGTACGGTGCCATCCGGGGTCTCATAGCCATAATAAGTAACAACCGGGATTTCACCTTCTACCACGTCTCCCCAGCGGTCCTGCTGTGACAGCGAATCAACCTCAAAGAACCTCGTTACGTTACTATACGTTGAACTGGTCTCACCATTGATGTAGAACTCGCCCATTGACGGGTTTGACTGGAAACTGCTACCTGGTTTCACAATGATTGATTCAACGTTCATAACGTTTTCTGACGGAATAACAATGTCCATGAACGGCTTTATGTCTCCTGCGGAAACGTACTTCTTGTAGATGTTCGTTTCACCGGCAACCACGACCGCAAGTTTTGTTATTGTGTATGAGACAATTTTCTTGTTGGAGTCACGGTTTGACTGGATAAGTCTGTTGCTGGCACCATCGGCGTTGAACTGTTTCTTGAAGTCAAGCTCTTCCATAAGCTCGAAGGTCTGGCCACCAGAACTAACCTTGGTTCCCCTCTTGATGATTGGGGCATATCTCCAATCCGGCTCCCTGTCGGTAGAACCGCCACCAGCCAAAGGAAGGACACAGCGGAATGCGACCTCGCACATGGCACCCTTTGGTCCGGGAACCTTGAAACCGGCGTTTCTCGCCATGCTATAAATTGAACTGACCTTTTTGGCACTGTTAATGTTGGTCTCCTGGAACACTCTGTCGATATGGTAACTCAATTCGTCAGCAATCGCAGCGTTCAGGTCAATGAACCATGCGCCAACAGAGGCATCGTTGAAGTTCAATGCCATTTCCGGGTAGTAAGTCTTTGATAGTTCAATCAAAGCCGATTTGTAGTCGTCATAGTTCCTACTGATGTATGGTATCTTTTTTTCCATGTTATATCTTAATTGCTACATTATTCTGTGTCTGGACATTACCCTTGGTGATGGTGTAAAGTATGCTAACGATTTTGGTATGGTCGTCAACCGAATCAATGATTTGCATATCATCGAATGTCACGTTCGGCACCCTTGCGGAAATATCTGACCTAATCTGTGACTTAATCTTGTCAAACGTCGTCGAATCCGACGGGTCGTACAAATATTTGACCAAATCACTTCCAAATTCCGGGTCACGAATCTTTTGTTTCTTGGGGGTGAATATAACGTGAAGTATCTGAGCCTGGATGGACTGTTCGTAAGTCTCATTGAGGTCCAGATACACTTGTTCTTCGTTATCGTAAGTAAACGGGTATTTTATGCCGTAATTTTGTCTGTTCGCCATATTTTCAGAATCGTTAATGCTTAACGATAAATAGTTTTATTAGAAGTTTTTAGTCCTGTAGAACATCCTGTTCTTTGGTTCGCCCTTCGACACTTCAATACCAGTAAGTTTCTTGAACAATTCGAGCTTGGCGTCTGTTTTCTTGTTGTACCTGAAGTACCTCTCGGCCATATCAATATGCTCTTTATGGTCGTTCGGGGTTTTGTCCGGGAAACCACGTGTCATCTTCTTGCAATACTCTTCAAGGCTCTTGGTAGTGTAGTGCTTGAGGTAGGCCAATGAATAGTCGTAATCACAGAACGGAGAAACCGAGTTCTCAATTTCACGCCCCCTTGCGTCACAGCAAGCAAGCACGGTGGTCGGCGTATGCGAATTCCTTGTCCACTTGATTGGAATGTCGTCAATGTAGCCACGTATGATGCTCTTACAGTGGAAATTCTCAGGGAAATTGAACTTGACGATGAAATTGTATGGCGTAACCGGCTTTGTGAACCTTTCGGCCAACGGTTTGTCCTCGTAATACAACTTCTCGTTGTCACCATAGCTCATCCAATTGACATGTATCATGTCATAGTCTTCGAAACATGGCATTGACAAATATTTCTGCAATGTCATGTGGCCGTTCTTGAAAGTCAGGAACTCGTCACAGTCAAAGAATGCGAACCAGTCGTACTCGTCTTTATAGGTGTCGTAGCATTCCTCATAAGCCGCCCACTGACACGTCTTCCTTCCACGATAATCTTTCAGAATTACGAACCCGCTTTCAATATAATCACCAATCACATCCTCAAAACGTTCGCCGTCAACGTCGTTGTTGTCAAACAAACAGATATTTGTGGCACCAATCCTCTTATAGTGCTCAACGTATTCCCTGATGTACGGATTTTCTTCCTTGCCGATACAGCATATCATTACCTTCTCGTCTTCCATATTCAATACAATAATTTGTTAAAAAATACTGAATGGAAGAGACAAAGTAAACAGAAAGCCACCTTTCCGGGTGGCTTAATTGTCTAATGTCATACCGTTAATTCGTTCTTTTCTACGGTGTTCGAGTATTTGTTTCACCTTTGATGTCAAACTGCTCTCATTCCTCTTCCTTGATACGGCAACGGTCCTGGTTGTTGAACTTACATATTTGTTGACTACGTGCGTTTTCTTGTGGCCTGACCACCATTTGAAGGCTTGGCTGTTAAAAATGCTACTTGGCAAGTAAACAACGTTGTCAATACCAAGTTTCCAGCACACATAGGTGAAAGATAGCTGGTCTCTATGGCTGTATTTCTTGATTTCGTCGAACCAGGCGTCGCATAGCCTCTTACAGTCGTCTAAATTATGGTATCTGAACAGGATTGTTGTCTGCGGGAGGCCAAAATGTTCCGGAAAACCTTCTTCACGATAAGATTCAACCTGTGGCTCCATGTTTTCATAGGTATCTTTCTTATATTTGACACATGCCTTCACTTCATCATAAATACAGTCCCTATCCGGGTGCATTCCGACGAAAAAGAAGCCGTTTTCCTGAGAAATTCCGTTCTCGGCGATATAATCGTTGATACTACCCCTGATTTCAACGTTGGCATCAACCCATACCGACAGTTCATACTCTGGAAGGAACAAATGAGGCATGGTTTTCATGGCACGCTGGCGTTTTACCTGGGAATACTCAGACAATGACTCAGGTATCGGCCTAATCGACCAAACATTCGAGTGGATATTCTGGTCAGTGAAGCAAATATAGTCAAAATCAGGGTCGATTACCTTTGGTTCCCTAAGATTATCGTAGTCACCGCTTATGCAGGTGTAAACAACCTTCTTGTTTTCGCTATCCCAGAAACTTTTGAACCGCTCAAGGAATTCTTCCTGCGTCTTATACGCACCAACTTGCCTGTTTATCCTGTCGTTCCAGCTACCGCCCTTGAAATGCACACAGTAATCCGTGAATTTTATTTCCTTATGCTTGTAGTTCTTTGCGTGCATCCAGAATCCAGCACCCGTATCATAGGCATCGCTTGTTTTCGTCTTATAAAGACTATGCATGTAGTTATCATCGAAATACGGAACGTTGTTTTCACGACACATCTTGTTGTTTATGTAACAGATGAACGGTAAAACACGCTTGATTTCCCTGTTGATTGGCTGCGGGTCCACCTCAGCAACAAAAATATAGTCATCGTCGGCGAGTTCGGAAACATCCTTCTTGATAATGACATCGGAATCCATCAACAAGAAGTTCTCATCGAAGTGCCTCATGAAATAATCAACCGTATAGCAATGCTTTGAGCTTCCAAAATTGCAGGACCTGGCACCTCCGGACTTAAACCTGTTCGGATACTTGCTCAAAAACTCATCAAAATTGATTAGTTGGCCCTTCGTATTGTCCAACACTGTCACATTACTGAAAATGTTTACGAATGGTTCAACATCACTGTTGTCGAACACATAAATTTTGCAACCGGGAGTATGTTTGTTAAGACTCTTGATTGCACACTCGGTAAGTTTTTGTGTGTTGTAGTTTACTATTAGTACGTTAAGCATTTCTAAACGGAATTATCATCGATAAATAGCAATAAGGGGCGCATTTCTACGCCCCTTATTCATTAAATTTCTGACCTTTTTATCGAACCAGCAATTTTGTACGGATAATTCTCGTTGATTAGTATCACCCTCTGGTTTGAACTGCCCCTGAAAGCCAGAGAAAGGTCCATCAGATAGAGTTTGAATGGTCCATCGACCAGAACGTCACACTTATCGATAATCTCACGCTTGATTGGATTTTCGATGGCTTCCTCATATACGTCTCCGGTGTATAGCCAGATGTCTTTATCAGGGAACTCTTCTCTAATCCTGTCAATCAACTTAAGAAGTATCTTCAGGTCCTTGTCGCTCTGTGATAACGGGTCACCGCCTGAGAACGTAACACCAAAAATATGTGGGTTTTTCAACGCCTCTGACAGTTCGTCCCATATTTCTGTTTCGCCCTGGTTGTAATCCCAGGTTTCTGGGTTGTGACAACCCTTGCAGCAGTGTGAGCAACCGGCGACCCAGACCGTAACCCTGCACCCGGTACCGTTATTGATGTCCGGGCTTGTTATTCCAATGTACCTCATATCAGTTCTTGATGTGTTTTACCCTGTCCTTCGTCTCTTTAATCTTTCCGTAATTGAAAGCCTCAAGATAGGAACCGGTCAGATAACCAGTAACCCTACGAAGTCTCTTTATACTCTTGCCTGATGCGCCACATTTCGGGCATGACTCACCAATTTCACCCTGGTATCCACAAACCTCACAGAAATCGTTCGGCGTGTTGATTGCGAAGTACGGAAGGTCTTTGTCCATGGCGTAGTTCACGAACTCTTCAAGTGCTTCAAGATTGTTATGGCAGGTGCTTGGAAGCTCGATGTAGGTGATGCAGCCAGCGTTGGAATAGTTTGCAAGTTCAGCCTCGATGTCAATCTTCTTGAACGGGTCCATTTCGTGCCATACAGGTACATGGGTGCTGTTCGTGAAGTAGTCACGGTCAGAAACATTCTCTATAACGCCGTACCTCTCCCTGAATTTCTTCATGGCGGTATAGCAAAGGTTCTCAGCCGGGGTGTAATACACGCCAAAATTCAGCTTGTACTTCTGTTTGAACTCACCGCAACGCTCCTTATAAAGTTGCTCGATGCGTTTTGCGTATTCCATACCCTTAGCCTCGGTGTGGTCGCAACCCACGAGAATTTGGAGGGTTTCTGCCAGACCAAGCTGTCCAATAACGAGAGTTCCGTGCTTGAGAGCCGAAACAATACCCTCTTCTGGTACATACCCCGCCATAACATTGTTCTCGTACATAAACCTTGCTGATTCCATTGGCTGCTTGCAAATCCAATTGAATCGCTCGATGAGCATGTCTTTGGCTTCATGGATTTTGGTATCGAGTTTTTCAAGGAAATACCTGAACAGCATTTCCTCGGTGTACATGTTGTTCGTATCCTCGATGCATTTCTCCTTCGCTTCCATTGCGATGGTTGGAAGGATGACGGTGACCGGTGCAATGTTGCCACGACCGTCCTTCTTCTGGCCCATGCCATTGATGTCGAAACCGTTATAGGTACGGCAACCCATGGTACTGCAATAGGTGGTCGGGTCATTCTTGTCATAACCGGCGTTTGTGGACCAGTCAACATTGACGTAGTTAGGATAGAGTCTCTTTGCTGTCGATTCAAGTGCGAGTCTGAACAGGTCATAGTTCGGTTCGCCCGGTTTCCTGTTAACGCCCTTCATGCACTGGAAGATGCCACAAGGGAAGATGGAAGTCTTGCCGTACTTACCGAGACCTGCGATACTAACCTCAAGGATAGCCTTGGTGACCATGCGTCCCTCCGGCTCGGTGCAGGTGCCATAGTTGATAGAAGTGAATGGCAACTGGTTTCCGGAGCGTGACTGGAGGGTGTTAAGGTTGTGATACATTCCCTCAACCGCCTGGTAGGTTTCTGATTCAGTCTGCTTGTAGGCGTATCTGTAAACGCCCGGAAGGTCTTCCTTGAACTTCTCGTTGTTGAAATTAAGTTCACCACACGCCGTTTCGATTGAAACCACCGCATCCTCGGCTTCCTCCTTACTCAGGCCAAGGACATCGCTATACCACGCCCTGACATGTTTCCTGAATGACTTCTTCACATACGGGACCATTGTCCAGTCGATATGTGACGCTGCCACACCACCAAACTGTTGCAGGCTCTGAAGCTGGAAGATGACTGCAACCAACTGGAAAGCCGTATTGACTGAATTAGCCGGTCTGACATCTGTCTGTCTGGTATTGAAACCATTTGCGAGTAAGTCGTCGAACGGAATGGTGAGGCAGTTATGGGTACCAACCACATAGTTGTCAAGGTCATGTATGTAAACCTCGTTGTTCATGTGATTGTTCCTCGCCATTTCTGACATGCAATCATCCAGTGCAATCTCTTTGGTTATGACTCTGGTGGCTTCCCCCATACGGCCACCAAATGACCTCTCGTCGAGATTTGCGTTCTGGTTCTGCACGTTCTTGGCTTCGAGCTTCTCACGAATTCCCTTCATGAGCTTGCTCTTCTGCTGTCTCTCCCTGTCACGCTTGTCACGATATTTGATGAAAGACTCTGCGACGCAATACTTATTTTTCTTCATCAAGAAACGCTGGATAGTATCTTGGATTTCGTCGATGGTAAGTTCAACGTCTTCCGGGACCTTGTTGAACTCTTCCTCAAGCTGTTCCAAAAACTTTTCCGGGGTATCTTGCTCACACGATTTGAAAGCTTTTCCGACGGCCTTCCGAATCTTATCGAAATTGTATTCTTGCTTTCGACCGTCACGTTTAATAATGTACCTCATATATCGAAAAAAATTGTTGTTGTCAACGGGTGAATATAAATATGACAGGGGCGCCAAAAGTCAGCGTCCCTGACAACTATTTTTCACCCTAAAATACCCCGTTTTCTAAACTGTCAAAATCCATCATCAAATCCGGGTCGTACTCTTCGGATTTGTACTCATAATGGGGTACGTTGACTTGCTTAACTTCCTTATTATCAGACGTTTCGAGTTTTAATGAACCATTGTCTGATACAGGCTTTCGAACGTAGTTATCTTGGTTTTGAGCCTCTTGTTTCTGGCCTGCCATAGTAGCCCCAGAGAACGGCATTTCCGGCTCATTCACAGGCGTTTCTGTGGGTATCTTGACAGGTGTTTCAACCGGTATTTTTTCTAACGGTTTTTCTTGTTTTTGAGGCTCAATTTTTGTGTGATTTTCGTCACCGCTTCTTGCCTTGTCACGGACTTCGGCACCAAGTCGATTCCTTGTTTCTTCCTCAACCTTGCGAACATGTTCCTGATACTCACACTCGCTGTCGAAGGCATCTACCAGTTCGCAGCTAATCGTGCTCGTACCGTTATTGAATCTGACCTTGAACTTGACACTCGATTTACCCTGACGGTTCTTCAAGATGGCAATCAAAGCCTCGTTATTATCTATATCGTCGAATGACCTTGCGATAGACACAATGACGTGTCCAATCTGGACCTTGGTGATAGAGCCACCGCCCTGGTCCATCTTGACAATCTCGGCACCAAAACTTTCCTTGTTGCCCTGGGTCATAATCCAGAGAGCGACATTGAATTCCTCGGCGAGGACTTCAAGCTGTCGCATCGTGCTTTCCTGCAAATCCCACTTGGTCTCGTTCCTGTCCCTACGAACAAGTTTCAGACACTCAAAGTAGTCAAGTATGACCAAATCCGGCCTGAAACCCTTGTTGATTAACTGCTTGAGATAGATGCGCAAGTCCTCAACACTCTTGGTTCCGGTCTTGTACTTCTTGATAAGCAGGTTCTCCTTGAACATTTCCTTGTCCTCGTAGGACTCAATGAGAGACCTTGCCTCTTCGATATTTTCACGGCGAAGAAGGTCCTTGGATTCAATCTGAGTAATCCTCGAAAAATGTTTCTTGGAGATTGCCTTTGTATCATCCTCGAAGCAGAACTGCAACACCTTCCAACCTTTGTGGTCGTTAAGGTCGCACTTGTAAGTGGAAGCGAACGATGCTACTGCGGTCGAGAACGTTGTTTTACCGAAACCACTCGGACCAAGAACCAGACCAATGTGGCCCTTGTACAGACCGCCGTTCAACGCATCATCGAACTGGTCGATACCGCAAGGAATCGGGATGTCTGAACCCGGTCGCATGACTTCATCGTACATATCGTATGGGTTGAAGGCTTCCTCTTCCTCATTACCAACATGTACGGCGTCTTCCATCATCTTCAAACACTCATCGTAATGGTCGGTATCGCCATCCTGAGTTTTTTTCAGGATGTCGTTAGCGACCTTAATCATGTTCTGCTGTTTGAAGAACTTGGTTGCAGATTCCTCAACAATAGTAGTACCCTCAGGGCTCATATCCTTGAGGTTACGTGTCAGTTCGTCCCATTCCTCCAACTCATTCTGCATCCTTGCTTTTTGTTTAAGCACGATTGCAAGGGTTTCGTAGGATGGTACGATACCTGTTGTTCGGTAGTAGTCTTTAAGAGACCCCACATATTGTCTAAGCAGGGTCTCCGTGAATGCGTTCTGTTCTACTACACTGTAAATGCTTGCGAAATACCCCGGTTCCTCCATGAAGCACTTGACGAGCTTGTACTGGAAATCGGAACCAAGGTATCCGAGCGTGGTTTTATCTATCGCCCTGTTCATTGAGGTATGCCTCCATGCGTTTAACTTCCTTTCTCACTTCTCTCTGGTACGTAGTATTGTCATACTTTTTCACCTTCCCCTTAGGAGTGATAAACGACATGTGGATGGTGTACCAGGAATTGTCCTGGCTTGAACAGGCAAAACAGATGTCTTTGATGATTTTGTAAACGATGTCGGACTTTCCCTCGACCATTTTGTAAAGAACCCAAGAGTCGAAGTTCAATCTTGAAGGGTCGTCGTCCTCGGACAGTTTACCTTTCTTGTTCGAAAGGTCGATGGAGTTCCTGACGTACTTTGGATACACACCTTCCCAAGAGGTGGCGCATACCTCACGTCCGTTGTCGTAGAATGCGAACTTGTAGGTCACACGGTCATCGTTGGTCAACGGCTCGTAAAACTCTCCGTTGTCGAATTTTTCAGCAACCGGAACCGGTTCGTTCTTCTTACCCCATGCGTAGTTCGGTGCGGACGGGTCCTTAACCACGATACCCCAACCGAGACGCATGGTCTTTCGGTTTTCTTCTTTCTCGAAATACCTTTTCATTTCGTCCACCGTGTTGAAAATCTTTGGTGCCGAATATGTGAGATACTTCTCTGTCTTGTCTTTTAGGTCATCATCAATCATCGCCCCACAATCCCTGATGGTATTCAAGAGCTCAATAGAGCTTAGCGAAAGCGGATTAAAGTTGTTAATCCTGAAATAGCGCTGACAAATGATGTTGTTGCCGACGGTAAACCTGAACTCGAATCTCTCCTTGTAGTCTCTGGGTTCGCCAGCAGGTCTTTTGTTAATCTCTACCATTTCAATTATTGTTAATGTTAAACAACTGTCTAAACTTTGTTCAAAAGTATGTTCTTTATTTGGGAAAAGCAACTATTTGCCGTACATTTTTTCGTACCGCTTGATTTCCTTATTGGCCAACTCCTTGAAGGGTACAAAGAAATTTGAAAAAGCGGAATCGCTGATAAGTTCCATGATGTCGTCCTCAACGATGTAATTGTACAGGTTCCCGAAAGAACGGCCTTCTGGGTCCTGTGCGTTATACATCATTTCCGAAATCTCCTTCTCCGCTTCTTCCGTGAGCAAAGGGCTGTCAAGATTAATAAGACGATTATTAATGTCATAGAAATCACCGTTATATGTTTTGTTTGCTATACCGTCAACTATGTTCTGTTGCCACTGTAAAGGCTTCTTTTTTTGCTGTACACGCTCTTCGCACAGTTGTCTGGCACGTTCCCTTACCTCGGACACAGATACGGGCCTGTCGGCGATTTCCGGCATCATTTCCATGAGCCTGGTTTCGCTCACACCCCTGATGTTCCCAATATTGTCAGACGTGTCACCCAGGAATATCTTCTTGAGCACGACATTCTCATGCGGGAACCCCTTTTCCTTCTTGAAATTCTTCTCGGAAAACGGCATCTTTAGCCTCATGTTATACACGCACACGTTCTCACCAATCAACTGCGTCAAATCTTCGTCCGCAGACATGATGTATATGCGTTCTTCCGGCTTCTTATGGTGTACGTAATATGAAATCAGGTCATCGCCTTCGGTAACCTCGTCCATCTGCCACCGGATATACAATTCGTTGAAATACTTGCACAATATCGCACGTTCCCTGGCAAAATTCTCATCAACCAGTTTCTCTGCATCCGTCTTCGGCCTATCTTTCTTCCTACGTTGCTGATTGTGGTATTCCTGCATACGCTTGACGGTTGCGTTAAACGCTTTCATATAATCTGATATGCCGTCGTGGTCAGCGTAATTCTTGTCACGGTTTGCCTTGTATTCGTTATAGATGCGGTATCTGAGCATACCGCTGTCCTCGTCATCGAAAAACACGTACACATAATCGAACGGGCGCTTCTCCATCATCTTTTTCAGTTGATAGAGGAACTGGTAAACCGCACCATAGTGCAATCCCTTGGTGTTTATTTTCGTATCAGCAAACGATATTCTAAGCAGGTTGGTGCCGTCAACGAGCAACGTATAGAACGGTTCTTTCGTTGCTTCCGGATGGGCTTCCTTCACTACTTTTCTTACTGGTTGGCTCATTCAATGTAAGTTTACACAATAATACAAAAAAATAACGGGAAAAGCAAAGCTTCTCCCGTCATTAAGGATTTTAATCTTATTATTGTTAGTTGAAGAAGTACTTCAAACCAAACTGGACCTGCCAGCACTGGGTGGCGTTCTGGATGAAGTCGTATGACTGTGAAATCACGTCACCGGCAGCATTCTTAGCCATCGTAAAGGTCGGTGCTCCGGAATCGTTCACACCTTCATACTTCAGGAAACGGCTGTTGTTACTGATAGCGGAGTTCTTGTAAACACCCCACTTAGAATTAAACATGTTTCCGACGTTCAGGACATCCATGGAAAGCTGGAAGTTATGCTCCTGCTCGCCAGTCTTGAACTTGAAGTTGTGTGCCCAACGGAAGTCGAAGCGGTTGACCCACGGCGCACGGGCTGCATAAGCCTCTGCGTACTGGCCCTTATGTGAACGAAGGTAGCTGTCCTGTGCAACAAATGCATCGTATGCGGCTGCATTCTCTTCAGGCTTTGAGGCCCAAGGAACATCCTTTCCGGAAGGATAGATGTACATGAGGTCGTTGTTGATGCCGTCGCCGTTCATATCGTTGGTATAGCAGTATGAATACCCGGCTGAACTCATGCCAGTGTAGAACAGGCTGAACTCCATCAGGTCGGTAAGACCAAGATACTGGAACGGGATTGAATAGTTAACGGACGCAATGACCTTGTGAGGAATCACATACTGTGAACGCTGAGGCGTTGCAAAGTTAGGACCATCGACCGTAATCAGACCCTGCCAGGTTGAGAGAGGGTCGGAACCCGGAAGACCGGAAACCTCCTTCTGCTCGGTGTAGGTATAAGAGGCCATGAGGTTGAGTCTTTCAACTGGTTGCATCGTGAACATAATGTTTCCGACGTAGCCGTAACCCTTATTGGTATTGGTGAGGTACGGTGCGTTCTTTCCGTTATTGATGTAGCCCTTGTTGGAAGGATACCTGAGTCGATTGTCTGGACCGGCAAATCTATCCCAAGAACCGGTGTCACCGACGATATTGATGTTATCAACCACAACGCCGTAAACTGTCTTGTTGTACATTCCCTCAACGGTAACATTGAACGGGAAATCGGTCGGAACCGCCCAGTCGAAGGCGAGTGAAGTCTTCCAAATCTGAGGCATGTGGAAATTGCGGTCAACACCGGACATCGTATTTCCAGCAACATGCTTCTCGTCAGTAATCTCGGTAGGAAGTCCAAGTTTGGATACCATTCCGTCAACATCGGTAACGATACCGCCGTTAAACACGGCAAGTGCCGGGTTCTTGGACACAAGCTGGCCGTCCTTCCAAGTAGACTTAATCTGATATGAGTTCTGAACCATACCGGCATTGGTCGGCATATTGGTGAAGTACACAAGAGGAAGTCGTCCCTGGAACAGGCCGGAACCGCCACGAACCTTCAGGGTCTTATCACCATAGACATCCCATACGAAGCCGAAACGAGGCGATACCTGCATACGGCTCTTTGGCCATGCACCGGTGTCAATCTTCATGCCGTCACGGAAATCGTAGGCAAGGATAGCCTTATTGGTTGCAAGGTCCTTGTTGTTAAAGATAAGGTCGTCGAGACGGATGCCGTAGGTGAGCTTGAAGTTGTTGGACACGTTCCACTCGTCCTGAACATAGGCGCCAATCTGGTTGAAAGTGACCTGTGCGTTAGGGTTTGCGTTTCCGTTCCAGCCGTAGGTAATGGCGAAGGACTCAGGGGTTCCGTTAAGAACGTCCACGATGCTTTCTTCGTCAATCCAGGCATAGCGGTAATAACCGGTGCCGTTACGCATATAGGCGTTGTTTGCGAACTGGTGTTCGTAATTCACGCCAGCGATAACCTTGTGGCTACCCGCAAGAATGGTTACGTCGTCCTTGACAGTCCATACGTTGTTGTGAACACCATTGTTCCAAGTAAATAGCTCGTAACCGAGTGACATGTATGGTTGCCATGACGCAGAAGCATCCTTCTTGATAATATCGATGTGTGGGAACGGGTCGGACTTTGAGCCACGGACATCATCGATTTTGGTGAATGTGGCAAGCAACTGGTTGGACACCTTGTCGCTGAACTTGGCGTTGTAATCAAAGGACCAAGACTGAACCTTGTTGTCCATCGAATACATGTTGTTTGCGAATGCCATTGACTGGTTGCCTACACGGTAGGTTCCGTTCAGACGAT
>JAEEGL016485320.1_pt1 | contig 24678 bp, 22 predicted proteins | sample 9134231 | NCBI WGS metagenome assembly JAEEGL01 (sample SAMN16246548, study PRJNA631951) | gut metagenome | biome: gut microbiome; feature: rumen; material: fiber-attached | host: Bos | place: Iran: Karaj | collected 2018-10
CTGTCATAGTACCGCGACGGTGGGTAATAATAATAAACTGGGTGTTCTTTGTTAACTTATTCAAATATTTTGCAAAGCGGTCAACGTTGGAATCGTCCAGCGCCGCCTCAATCTCGTCTAACAGACAGAAGGGTGAGGGCTTCAAATTCTGGATGGCAAATAATAATGCAATGGCAGTCAATGATTTCTCACCACCGGAAAGCTGCATCATATTCTGCAACTTCTTTCCGGGCGGCTGCGCAATTATCTTAATGCCCGTCTCTAAGATATCTTCACCTTCCACAAGTTCCAAGGTACCTTTACCGCCTCCGAAGAGTTCTTTAAAGGCCTTATCAAACTCGGTCTGAATATCCTTAAATCTTGCGCTAAACTGCTCGCGCATACCCTTGTCCAACTCATCAATGATTCCGGTTAAGCGCTGCTGTGACTCAATCAAGTCATCATGCTGTCCCTTTAAGAAGGTATAGCGCTCTGAAATCTCCTTGAATTCTTCAATAGCGTTGACGTTAACATTTCCCATACGACGAATATCATCACGTAATTTGGAAATGTCTCGTTTCATCTCATCGCGGTTTGTGAATTCCGGATTCTTAAGCTCAATAGCTGCATGAAGGGTAAGTTCGTACTCATCCCACATGTAATTATTGTGGGTTTCAATGCTTTCCTGTGCCTTTTCTCTGGCAGCATCCAAACGAAGAAGCTCTTTTTCCAAACGGTTGATTTCTTTGGAAATCTCTTCTTTTTTATCAAAGAATCCCTTATGGGTCTTAGACATTTCTTCTTTTTTGGCAATGGAAGCTTTTAACTCTTCTTCCAACTCCTTAAAGGTATCGTCTGCAGAAGAAATGGTGGCCTTGATGGATTCGATATCGTTTCTCTTGCGAACCGCATCTTCCTTGGCGGCCTTGGACTGGTTCTCCAATTCTTCCAAATCTCTTCTGTCCTTGGCAAGTTCGCCCTCAACACGCTCTAAGTTGGTATCCACGAAGGTAACCTTCTGACGTGCGGATGCTTCTTCCACCTGTACTTCTGCCACATTACGGTTAGCGGATGTCTCCATGTAGGTTTGCTCATCCAGTTTTTCCTGGAAAGCAAGGATTTCAGCCTTTAACTGCTCTTCACGCTTTTCGGCTTCCTCCATATCAAGAACAATCTGCTTCTTTTCCGCATCGATATTCTTAATCTGGCGTTCAATATCGGCGCCCTCTTCATGAAGGGTCTCAGCTACCTTTAAGCTCTCTTCCTTTTGGGCGGTTGCGCGCTCGAAATTAAGCTTGGCGGTATTCTGAGCCAAAGCCTTCTCGGAAATTGCTTCCTGAAGTTCTTTGATGTCGTCTCCCATTAAAGCAATGGCAGTTTCCAACTCTTCCTGGCGGGATTTTAAGTCAGATACTTCGCCTTCTGTTTTTTCAATTTCCTGCTCTAACTGCTCGATTTCACGGTTTCTGCTTAAGAGATTACCCTTATTCTTAAAGGAACCACCGGCCATGGAACCACCGGGAGCCAAGTATTCTCCTTCCAAAGTAACAATATGAAGGGAATACTGATACTTTCTGGCAACGGCAATGGCGTGATCAATGTTGTCCACCACAAGGACACGACCTACCAAATATGCAATGACGCCATCGTATTTCTTGTCACAATCCACAAGTTCGTTGGCAAGACCGATGACACCCTTTTCGTTTAAGGCTTCCGTCTTTTTGAAATTGCCTTTTCCGTCAACGGATGTTAACGGTAAAAAGGTTGCACGACCAAAATGATTCTCCTTTAAGTAGGCAATCATCTTCTTTGCGGTTTCTTCGTCTTCGGTAACGATATTTTGAATATTTCCACCAAGAGCGGTTTCAATGGCGGTCTCGTACTTTTTATCCACGTGGATTAAGTCTGCAACCACACCCAAAAGTCCCTTGTTGGATGACTTTTGATCCATTACCTTTTTGATGGAATTGCCGTATCCGTCATAGCGCTCGGCAATATTCTTCAAGGACTCCAAACGAGACTGCTTTTGTGTCAGTTCACGCTGTTTGTTAAATACGGAATCATTCGTCTCCTTCAGTTTTCCTCTGAAAGAAACCACTTCTGCTTGTTTCTTCTTTTCAGTATCCTTTAAATCAGACAGTTCCTTACTTACAACGTCAAACTCTTCTTTTGCTTTCGCTTCTTCTGCAGCAAAAGCATCTTCTTCTGTTTTTCTGGCAAGAAGTCGCTGGTTCAACTGCGCCTTACGAATGTTGGTTTGCTCCAGCATGGTATGGAACTTCTGCTCTTCGGATTTAATGGTAGCCTTCTTATTTAAAAGCTCCATAATCTCCTTTTGGTTGTTCTCAATACCGCTGTTGCAACGGGCGATTTCATCTTCAATACTCTGGAAGTAATCTTTGGCCTTCTGAAGACGGTTAACCGCTTCCTCCAAAAGTTGCTCCAACTCTTCCTTTTCTTTTAAAAACTTATCCTTTTCTTCCTGATGCTCTTCCAGCTCCGCTAAAATGGCTCCACGACGCATTTCCATATTCTCGTCGTTGTTCTCTGCCATCTTAATCTGGCCTTCCAAAAGCTGAATCTGGGTCTCCAACTTGCCCTTGGCAATGGTGGATTCACTCTGCTTTATACGGATGTTTTCAATGTGCGCATCCATAGCTTCAATCTCTTCCTCTAAGGAAGCATATTGAGCCTTAATCTTTTCGTTTTCCTCGTTGGTAGCATCCAACTGGTCAGAAGCGATCTTCGCACTGTCTGTAATATCGTTTAATTCCTTGGTCAAACGTTCAATCTCAATTAAGAACATGTTGACATCCAAGGTCTTTAATTCTTCTTTTTTCTTAAGGTAAGCTTTGGCTGTCTCGGCCTGACGCTCCAATGGACCAACTTGACGCTCCAACTCTCCTAAGATATCGTTGACACGAACCAGGTTTTCCTGTTCCTGTTCCAACTGCTTAACGGCAGCTGCTTTTCTCTTTTTAAACTTCACAATACCGGCAGCTTCGTCAAAAAGTTCACGTCTCTCCTCCGGCTTTCCGGATAAAATACGCTCAATCTGACCCTGTCCGATAATGGAATATCCCTCTTTACCGATACCTGTATCGTAGAAAAGCTCATTTACATCCTTTAAACGGCATGGAGTACCGTTAAGCAAATACTCACTTTCACCGGAACGGTACACTCTTCTTGCCACGGTAACTTCATCAAAATCAATGGGAAGAAGGTGATCGGAGTTATCCATGGTAATTGCCACATAAGAAAAGCTTAAGGGCTTTCTGTTTTCCGTACCCGCAAAAATAACGTCCTGCATGGAGGCACCACGAAGCTGCTTTGCAGACTGTTCACCAAGCACCCAGCGAACCGCATCGGAAATATTACTCTTTCCGGAACCGTTTGGTCCTACAATGCCGGTAATACCGTTATGAAATTCTAATACGATTTTGTTTGCAAAGGACTTAAATCCGTGCAATTCAATACTTTTTAAGTACATTAATATCCTCTTTGTATTTAAACAATTTTAATCTTATTTTCCATATGCATTGCAAGAAGTGCCTGATAGGCCGCATCCTGTTCAGAAGCCTTTTTGGACTTACCTGTTCCGACACCCAAGACCTTATCTCCCATTATTGCCCTAGACTCATAAACACGATCATGACTGGGGCCCTCTTCTTTCACAAGCTCATAAGTGACTCCCATTTTGTATCTGGCCTGAGTCACTTCCTGAAGAGTTGTTTTGGTATCGTAAAACAAACGCTTGTGTTCAATATCCGTTAAAACATACTTCAAAATAAAGGACTTGGCAGTTTCAATTCCTCCATCCAAAAACATGGCACCTATAACAGCTTCCAATGCATCGGAAATAATAGAATCCCTTTCCCGTCCTCCGGTAAGATCCTCACCTTTTCCCAAAAGAATATATTTCTCCAAATCAATTTCTCTGGCACAGTACGCCAACGTAGGTTCACATACCAAAGAAGCACGAAGTTTGGATAGATTCCCCTCGGATAAAGTGGGATATTCATGAAACAAAAATTCACTGGATACAAGTTCTAAAACCGCATCACCCAAAAACTCCAATTTCTCATTATCAGAAAACTTCTTCATCTGTTTTTCATGAGAAAAAGAGCTGTGAGTAAGTGCATTTTTCAAAAGAGATGGATTCTTAAAGTGATATTCGATTTTTGATTCAAAGGTTTCGAAATTTTCACAATTCATCTTGATTAACACTTTCCTAACGTTCAAAAAAACCCTTGGAATACAAGGGCTTTTTTGAATATAGATTTCATATAAAATTAGCCGATTGTTTTCTTTATAAGTTCTACTGCATCTCCGACAGTAACAATCTTTTCAGCTTCGTCGGAATTCACTTCAATATCAAGTTCTTCCTCTACGCCCATAATAATCTGAAATACATCCAATGAATCAGCGCCAAGGTCATCAATAAAGGTAGTATCTTTTGTAATCTCAGCCTCGTCCACATTCAATACTTCCGCAATAATCTTTTTCAATGTTTCAAATTCCATGTTTCATCCTCCTCGTAATATAAGAACATTTATTTAAACATTTAAGATATTTTCAATTTTACCGGTGATATCCTGCTCTTTAAATGCCACACATTGCTCAATGGCATTGGCTATTTCTTTTGCCTTGGCAGAACCGTGAGTCTTAACCACAAGACCCTTTAATCCCAAAAGCGGCGCCCCACCGTATTCCGTAGCATCAAAACTCTTTAAAGTCTTTTTTAATGCCGGAAGTGCCATAGCGGCTCCGATTTTCGAAAGAAATGTGCTCATCAACCCCTTTTTTATAACTGAAACCAGCGTTGAAGCCACACCCTCGTAAAGTTTTAGGATCACATTTCCCACAAAGCCTTCGCAGACAATCACGTCCACATCACCCTTGGGAATATCTCTGGCTTCTATGGAGCCAACAAAATTAATATCTTTACATTCCTTAAGTAAAGGAAATGTTTCTTTTACCAACGCATTTCCCTTTTCCTCTTCGGCACCAATATTGACGATGGCCACCTTAGGATTGGGAACGCCCATCACATATTCCATATAGATGGAACCCATACGGGCAAACTGAACCAAATGATCGCTTCTGGCATCCACGTTCGCACCGCAATCCAACACAAGTGAAACTCCCTTTTCCGTTGGAATCAATGGTGCAAAAGGAGCTCTTTGAATTCCTCTGATACGTCCGGCCACCAACTGACCGCCGACCAACAGTGCTCCGGAATTACCGCTGGATACAAATGCATCCGCTTCTCCTTTTTTCACAAGCTTCAATCCAACCACCATAGAAGAATCTTTCTTCTTTTGAATTGCCTGTACCGGATGCTCGGCTGTCTCAATCACTTCCGAAGCATGCACGATTTCAATTCGGTCGGAAGGATATTTATCATACTGATTTAATTCTTTTTCAATCAGTGATTCATCACCAACCAGTTTCACAAAAATCTGTTGATTTCGATTGCACGCATCAATGGCACCTCGAATAATTTCAACCGGTGCATGATCGCCTCCCATGGCGTCAACAGCTACTTTTGTATACTCCAAGAAGAAACACCTCCCACGCGCAAAAATCCATTTCGCCACTTTTAGAAATATACTATATATTGCCCTATAAAGCAAGGCAAAAAAGAAGAAAAACCCTTAAAGGAAATCTCCTTTAAGGGCTTAAAAATACATATCAAAAGGTGAAATAATTAGTCTACGGAAATAATCTCACGTTTGTTGTAAGAACCACAGTTCTTACATACTCTGTGTGGCATCATAAGCTCGCCACATTTAGAACATTTCACTAAGGTAGGAGCACTCATCTTCCAGTTTGCTCTTCTCTTATCTCTTCTTCCTTTTGAAGATTTGTTCTTTGGACAAATAGACATATTCTTTACACCTCCTTAAAGTCTTTGAAAACATCCTGAAACTGCTGCATTCTTGGGTCTAAAACGACGGTATCGCATCCGCAATCCTCATCATTTCGATTTTTCCCACAGACAGGGCAAATCCCTTTACAATCCTCTTTACACAGAACCTTCACAGGCCAATTCATCAGGATCTCATTTACAATTAAATCATCCAACAAAAGAGTATTCTCTTCTACGATGGAAACGCCTTCCTCTTCGTTATATGAAAAAGTGTCGTTTTCGATATCCAACTCCTCATTGACGGAAACCGGAATCCCGATTTCAACATCGCTTAAGCATCTGTCACAAGGACTTACGGCAAAAACTTTGCTTTTTCCCGAAACGAATAACTTCTTTCCCTCATCGTTGTAGAAGGTCAAAGTCAAAGGCTCCATTGCAGTGATTTGAAATTCGCTTTCATGAACAGGAACAGATTTCTTATCAAATGAAGCAACTACGTCTGTAGGCGTATTCTCTTTTTCCAACAAAAAAGATAAGTCTATATTCATAACCTGCTCCAATCCGCAACGTGTTAATTATAATGGCTCAAACATCACTTGTCAACAATAAATTTCATTGTTTTTCCGTGATGATTTTACGTGAATTAAACCAATGCAACGGTTTCACGGGCAATTGCCAATTCCTCGTTGGTTGGGATGCAGTATACTTTCACTTTTGAATCAGCGGCAGAGATTAATCTATCCTCTCCGGCCACCTTATTTGCCTCAGCATCAAGCTTAACTCCAAGATATCCAAAGTAATTACATACCTTTTCACGTAACCATCCGGTATTCTCACCAATACCTGCGGTAAATGCGATCACATCCACACCGTTCATAGCTGCCACATAAGAGCCAACGTATTTAGCTACGCGATAACAGAACATTTCAATAGCAAGTGTAGCTTTTTCATTTCCCTCATCGGAAGCAGCCTTTAAATCTCTAAAGTCTGAAGACACGCCGGAAATACCTTCCACACCGGATTTCTTATTCAAAAGGTTCATAACTCCTGCAAAATCAAGGCCTTCTTTCTTTGCGATAAACTCTACTGCGGAAGGATCGATATCACCGGAACGTGTTCCCATGATAAGTCCCTCCAACGGAGAAAGACCCATGGAAGTATCAACGGACTTTCCGTTTTCCACTGCACAAATAGATGCACCGTTTCCTAAGTGGCAAACGATGGTCTTTGTAGCATCATAAGGAGTTTTGTTAAGTTCAGCGGCTTTCTGAGATACAAAGCTGTGGCTGGTTCCGTGGAAACCATACTTACGAACCTTGTAGTTCTCGTAGCAAGCATAAGGAACTCCATACATATAAGCCTTAGCAGGCATAGTCTGATGGAAAGCAGTATCAAATACAGCAACCATAGGTACGTTTGGCATAAGTGCCTGGCAAGCACGGATACCGATAATATTTGCAGGATTGTGAAGAGGTGCCAAATCGTTGCACTCTTCTACAGTCTTAATCACATCTTCAGTAATGACTACAGATGAAGTAAATTTCTCGCCACCGTGTACTACACGATGTCCTACCGCACCGATTTCAGAAAGGTCTGAAAGAGCACCGGTTTTATCGTTTACAAGAGCATCCAGCACAAAAGAAACTGCTTCTTTATGTGTCGGCATAGCAAGATCGGAGATTTCCTTGTCCAATCCCTTATCTACGTTCTGGTACACCAATCTTCCGTCAATACCGATTCTTTCGCAAAGACCCTTTGCAAGAACCTTTTCAGATTCAGAATCGATGACCTGATACTTTAAAGATGAGCTTCCGCAGTTAATAACTAATACTTTCATGTGATTCCTCCATATATCTATTTTCATTTATAGTATATTTAAAGTCCGATTTTACTCGCCCGTCTATTATAGGAGATTTTATTCAAATTTTCTAGTATATTCTGTTGGAAATATCCTTCCGGTTTTGCCGGTCAGCATCACGCGATATAAATCTGCGGCGTATAAGTCTTTATTCCATAGTTTAAGTGCTTGCCCGAACAATTTTCCTTTGGATTCAGAAGGTGATGCAAATAAGGGCACGGAAAGATTTGTCTTAATCTCCTTTAAAAGCCCTGAGCCGGTCCGGTTAAATCCCAGTACCCGAAGGTAAGGCAAATAATTACACTCCGTTAATGCAATTAGTTCTTCTGACCGAATTCCTAGCACCATATGAATCAGTGCTCTTCGAATTCGCGAGTGATTCATGTTTTTGGTCTTTAACAAATCACAAAATGCGGTATAGGAAACAAACTCATTTCTGTGATTTAGAATACGATCCGACAGTTCCTTACTGACATCCGCATAATCAGACAAGTCTTCCAGAGAAATCAGTCGCTCATGGAGAAGCAAAGATACATCGTCCGCTTCCAAAAAGTTTCCGTCATCAACAGCTTCCACAATCGTTTTCATACAGTTTTCCGGAACATACTCCGAAACCATATCGGAAACATCTTTACCGTTGACAATACTCTTTCGAATAAGGGTAGCCGAAGCAACCCCGTCTGTGGGATGTAAACTGTCATGAAGGGAACCGTAACGCTTCATAGGATGAATAGAAATATCTTTTTCACTTTCAATCAAAGCCTTGGTATACTCAATTCCCAAAATGTTATTAGGCCCGTTCAAGAACTCTTCCAATCGTTCCTTGGGATAAGAGCCTTTGTACGTCGTAAGTACAGCCTTTGCTCTGGCTTTTGCAAAGGATTCTCCGGATTTTAAAGACTCAGATAAAACCGCTTTAAACTCCTCTGTTTCATTCAGAAGCGTTTCAGCCACTTCGTAAAAGAGACTATCCTCTTCCTCCTCACAACCAAATAACACATCGGTTACAAGCCCTGTAGCCAAAAGCATGGCGATTCCGGTTTTTGCAAAAATCTCTGCGGAAGATGTGGACGCCACCACAGGCATTTGTAACACAAGATCCGCTCCGTTCTTTAATGCCATTTCGCTCCGCAGGTATTTATCTAAAACAGCAGGTTCACCGCGTTGCACAAAATCCCCGCTCATGACTACAATAACAGCGTCAGCTTTCAGTTTTTCTTTTGCATATTTGATTTGATACAGATGTCCGTTATGAAACGGATTATACTCTGCAACAATTCCGACTACTTTCATTTACTCCTTAACATCTTCAAGTCTCTTTGCATCTTCCGACAAAAGATGAATCAACTCGGATACATTTCGAACAATCTCTTCATTCTGCTCCGTAATTTCCAAAGTATCCATTGCATGTGCCGAAACTTCCTCGGAAACCGCGGATACTGTCGAAATACTGTCAATAATCGTGCGATTGGCAGCTTCCAATTTTTCCACTACATTTTCAAGAGTACGGCTCTGATCGCTTGCTTCCTGCGTACTGCTTGCAATACGTTGAAAACTCTCTGCAGCACTGTCAGCACAAACATTCTGCTCTTCATTGCTCTTCATTAACTGACGAATAGAATCCGCTACCTCTTCCAACTTCATTGACAAATCATTAATCAGGGACGTGATATCTCCTGTCGCCTGTGACGTCTGATCCGCAAGTTTAGTAATTTCATCCGCTACAACCGCAAATCCTTTTCCGGCCTCACCGGCACGAGCAGCCTCAATGCTTGCATTTAAAGCCAAAAGTGTTGTTTGCTTTGCTACATTATTTATCAACTCCGTAATTTCATGCATCTGAGAAGTATGATGTTCTAATTCCTGCAACTCTCCAACGACTTTATTACCCGCATCCTTACTCTCTTCCACTTTGAAAAGTAAAGTTTCCATATTGGTTCTGCCATCGGTAATCTCATTCATGGTAGACGTCATATTTTCGTTGATAACATCAGAAACACTTCTTACCTCATCTACACTGGCTTTGATATCCGAGGTCATTTCCGTCTGGTTTTGAACAGATTCCGCTGTATCGTTTGCTCCACCGGTAACCTCTCGCATGGCATTCATAGTCTCACCGGTAGACTTCGAAAGCATCTCAACGGAGGAAATCACCTCAGAAATGGACTGATTCATATGTACTACGGTTTCAAACAAAACCTGATTTGTCTCTTCAGCCGCCTTTTCTCTATTTTCAATGCTTGAAATCTTTTCAGAGCTGTTCAAATACAGCCCTTTACTTACATTGTACAAAAAGATGGACATTACAATAATGGAAAGCACCTGAATCTCATACATGGGAAGTTCCTGACCTTCCAATCCATCCATTGCACCAATTACAACACTAACCACATTTAACAGAATTACACCCAGATTAAACAGATTGGTAAACTTCAAATCAGAATACAGAACCGTAAGAACCATAGTTAAAAAGGCATATGCAAAAATCAAAGGATTGGCTGCAGTAAGCAGCACATATGCATACATTATTTCAAATCCAACACAGCCGACCCAACGAAGTTTTGTGCTTTCCGGATCTGCTTTTATACAGACAAATTCACCAACCTCTGTGGCTATAATAATCATTGCCAAAACAGAAAAATATGCGAGAGTTCTGGAGCCCTTCAATACTTCCAACAAATATGCGGCAAAAATCAAAAACTGCATAATCGAATGCGATGTAAAAAAAATGGCGTTATTTCTTGCCGCTTCCGTTTCTTTTTTGAACATATAAAAACCCCCTATGTATTAATGATGGAATAAACGAAGACCTGTAAATGCCATAACAATATCGTATTTATCACAAGTTGCAATAACATGATCATCACGAATAGAACCACCCGGCTGAGCCACATACTTCACGCCGGACTTATGAGCACGCTCAATATTATCACCGAAGGGGAAGAAAGCATCGCTGCCCACGGTAACATCCGTAAGTTTATCTAACCAAGCTCTCTTTTCCTCTTTTGTAAATACACTTGGCTTTTCCGTAAAGAAGTTCTGCCAGGTACCATCTGCCAAAAGATCCTCGTACTCATCACCGATGTAAAGATCAATGGAATTGTCTCTGTCTGCTCGACGAATATCCTCTTTAAACGGAAGATTCAACACCTTCGGGCACTGACGAAGCCACCAGTTGTCTGCCTTCTGTCCAGCCAAACGGGTACAGTGAATTCTGGACTGCTGTCCCGCACCGATACCGATGGCCTGTCCGTCTTTGACGTAGCATACAGAGTTGGACTGAGTGTATTTTAAAGTAATCATGGAAATTGCCAAATCAATTTTCGCCTGCTTCGGAAGATCTTTATTTTTGGTAACGATATTTGAAAAGAATGCATCATCAATAACAAGTTCATTTCTTCCCTGTTCAAAAGTAATACCAAACACTTCCTTACGCTCTAAAGCCTTTGGCTCATAAGATTCATCAATCTGAATCACATTGTAGTTTCCTTTTTTCTTTGCCTTTAAAATCTCAAGAGCTTCCGGTTCATATCCCGGTGCAATCACGCCATCAGACACTTCTCTGGCAATGATTTTTGCGGTAGGAACATCACATACATCAGAAAGAGAAATAAAATCTCCGAAAGAAGACATACGATCCGCACCACGGGCTCTGGCATACGCATTGGCCAAAGGAGAAAACTCCACGTCCATATCATCTACCCAATAAATCTTCTTTTCCACGTCGGAAAGCGGAAGACCCACAGCCGCACCTGCAGGAGAAACATGCTTAAAAGAAGTTGCCGCAGGAAGTCCTGTGGCTTTCTTTAATTCCTTTACTAACTGCCAACCGTTAAATGCATCCAAAAAGTTAATATAGCCCGGCTTTCCGTTTAAAACGGTAATGGGAAGTTCGCCTTCTTCCATATAAATACGAGACGGTTTCTGGTTCGGGTTACATCCATACTTTAATTCCAATTCCTTCATTTTTTCCTCCAATCTACTGCCCACCTCCCGCAGGGCACCCCACATGCTGCCTCGGCCGCTTCCGCTTACCCTCGTTGCATGGCAGTCTCGCCTTCCGGCTCGGTCGGTGCTTCTGCTTTGCAGAGGTGTCCACTGGACACCCGCACCCCCTGCTCGCGGTGGGAATTAAATCAATACTAATTATTTTTCATGTTTATTAATAATTCGAGTCTCATATGCTCCTGTAGATATATCGATAAACCGCACAAACAAAGAAATCTTATTTTCTTCGTTTAAGTTGTTCCAAATCAAATTGGTAAAGGTGTCGATATCTCCCTTAATCTCCACCTTGGTAGGTTCTCCCTCAAAGGTTGGGAGAGGATTTCCATCGCAGATGTAGGTATGAATAAAACGTCCTACGCCGGCTGCAGGATTAGAATAAGTAAAGGTAAAACGATTGTCACCCTCTTCTCTTCCGTCATCACTTTTTAAAATAGACATACTATATTCATATTCACCGTTTTCCACATGCATCAAACCGGAAATACGAGGGGTAAAATTCGGGCCGTCCGGCTCAAATCTGCGAACACGTAAAGAATGTTCAAAGGTTTTTCCCGCTTTCATTCCGTCATACACGGTGTCTGTCTGATCCCCGTTTGTCACAATGGTATCATTGCCCAAAACGCGGACCGGTGCGTAAATAATCAGGCTGGGATCCTCTAATTTGGAAGGATCGTATGCCTCCGTACGGATGCCTTCGCCATCCTCTACAAACACACGGTTTCTGGAATTTTCACTACGTCCCATAATGAAGTAAGCACTTACCGCTTTTGTGCCGTCTTCACTACGTCCCAAAACAATTCCTCTGCCGGGATAGGCGTTCTGTGACAGTTCCTGTTCAAGTGATAATACTTTCATAATATGCCTCCTCTTTGTTTTCACATAAGCGACATTATTATAATTGATTTCTGTTTTCTTTACCATATGTAAATCTCCCATATTCCTAGGAATACGGGAGATAATTTTTTATCTTCTATATGGGATCGATTTGCCAATCTATCGGTTCTAAACCCTTAGAAATCAAAAACTCATTGCACTTACTAAAATGCTTGCATCCGAAGAAGCCACGGTAAGCAGACAGTGGTGACGGATGTGGAGATTTTAAAACCAAATGATTGGGATTGTTTAGATTCTTCGCTTTATTTTGTGCCGGTTTTCCCCACAAAAGAAATACAATAGGGCGATTTTCTTTGTTTAATGCATCAATGGCAGCATCCGTAAACTGCTCCCAGCCGATACCGGAATGACTTGCCGGTTGATGCGCCCGTACCGTAAGTACGTTATTAAGAAGAAGCACTCCTTCCTTTGCCCATTTGGTAAGACATCCATGGTTTGGAATCTCACAGCCCAAATCATCATGCAATTCTGCATAAATATTGCGTAAGGACGGTGGGATATCCACTCCCGGCTTTACGGAAAAGCAAAGTCCGTGCGCCTGACCAATATCATGATAGGGATCCTGACCAATAATCACTACCTTTACATCATGAAAAGGTGTATAGTGAAACGCATTAAAAATATCATTTGCAGGCGGGAACACCTGACCGGTTTGATATTCCCTGTTTACGGTTTCATACAGTTTTTTATAATAAGGCTTGGAAAACTCCGGTTTCAACGGTTCCAGCCAATCGTTTGATATCTGAGACATTTTACATACGCACGGAAATACCTTTTTCCAAAAGATATTTCTTTAAATCCATAATTTCCAATTCTTTATAATGAAATAATGATGCAGCCAAGGCAGCATCCGCGCCACCGGTGGTCAGTGCATCATAAAAGTGTTCTTTTTCTCCTGCACCGCCGGATGCAATCACAGGAATTGATACACCTTCGGAAATGGCTTTGGTAAGAGAAATATCATATCCCCCTTTTGTTCCGTCGCAATCCATGCTGGTCAAAAGAATCTCTCCGGCCCCCAAGCGTTCCGCTTCCACAGCCCATTCTACAGCATCCGTTCCAACGTCAATACGACCGCCGTGCTTATATATATTCCAACCGCTGCCATCGGCTCTTCTTTTTGCATCAATGGCAACCACCACACATTGAGAACCAAACTTATCTGCTGCATCGGAAATAAGTCTTGGATTGTCAATGGCGGCGGAATTTATGGAAATCTTATCTGCCCCTTCCCGAAGGATGGCTTTAAAATCCTCTACCGTTCGAATACCTCCGCCAACGGTAAAGGGTATAAATACGTTTTCAGCAACCCGGCGAACCATATCAATCACAGTGTTTCTTTGATCCGATGAAGCGGTAATATCCAAAAACACTACTTCATCCGCTCCGGCTTTATCGTAAGCCTTTGCCACCTCAACAGGATCACCGGCATCTTTTAGATTAACAAAATTAATTCCCTTAACAACCCTTCCGTCCTTCACATCCAGGCAGGGAATGATACGTTTGGTATGCATGAATTTCTCCTATACACGGGTAAAATTCTTTAGAATCTGAAGTCCAACGGATGAGCTTTTTTCCGGATGGAACTGACAGGCAAAAACATTATCCTTTTCCACGGAAGCATGAATTGTCACTCCATAATCACAGGTTGCCGTAACAATGGATTCATCCTTTGCTTTAAGATAATAGCTATGCACAAAATATACATAGCTATTTTCATCAATATTTGTAAACAATTTTCCGGCATTGGGATATGACAAGTCATTCCAACCGATATGAGGAATCTTAAGGCCCTCCTCTGCAGGGATTCTTAGAATATTACCCTTTAAAATTCCAAGGCCTTCCACTCCGGCAGATTCTTCACTGGATTCGAACAGCAACTGTAACCCCAAACATATCCCTAAAAAAGGGACTTTACGATCCACCGTCTCACGAATCACTTTATCCAATTCATATTTTTTCAAATGGTTCATGGCATCTCCGAAGGAACCAACTCCCGGAAGCACCACACGATCCGCTTCTTTAATCCGGTGATAATCTCTGGTTACACAGGTATCACATCCAAGGCTTTGAAACGCTTTTTCCACACTTCGAAGATTACCGGCGTCATAATCTAGTATCGCTATCATTATTTCTCTACTCCAAATTTACGGAACGAAGAATCTCATGAATCTTCTTGGTATAGTCTTTACGCTTCGGTAATTGAACAATCTTTAAAGCATCTTCTTCCGATACTCCAAACTGTTGTGCCAGCGTGGTCTCAATCTGTGTTCCCAACTCGTTAAACTGATCATTAATATGCAAACGATTTGCATCGTACTGGTTTCTGACATATGAATATGTTCCTAAAAGCAGAGCATCCAGCGCTTCACCATACTCTTCCTGAGACATAGCAAGATTATATTCTTTAAGATTTAATTCCAGTTTTGCAAGAATACGTGCCTTTTGAAGCAATTCGGCATCCTCTTCCTCCAACTCATCCTCCATGGGATAAAGCTTGGAATAGCTGGCAGAATAATTACCGTTTTCGTATAGTGTCTTTGCTTCTTTCAATATACGACTCTTATATATGGTATTACCGCTAACTAAAATCAAAATTAAAACGGAAATGCCCAAGATTAAAATCAAAAGTATACCCTTTAGCGGAATCACCGGTGAATTGTCCGGTTCCTTCGGTTTCTTTTCTTTCTTTTCCTTTGGAGGCTTCGCAGCCTTTGCAGCTTCCTTTTCTTTTTTCTTTGCTTCCTTTTCGGCTGCTTTTTGTTTTTTCTTCTCTTCTTTTTCTCGCTTTTTCTTTTCTTTCGGATCTTCTTCTACAGGAGTTTCTGCATCAGAAAACTCAGAAAGAATATCAGCATCCTCTGCAGCCAATTCTTCCATGGTCGGATTATTCTCGCCAATGGATATCGTACCGTCTTCTCCGGCCTGCTCTTCCTTGGACACAAAGAATCCTTTTACCACACCCAAAATCTTGCCAATGATGCCACCGACTTTTGAGCCTTCACCACTAGCAGACGCTTCCAGAGATTCTCCTTCTTCAACAGCCTCATTAGCCGCAGCTTCAAATTCATCTCTGGCTTCATCAAGTTCTTCCAAATTCTCATCGGCTGACAGCAAATCCCCTATATCCATCAGGTCTCCGCTGTCTCCTAGAATATCCATTAAGTCAACGTCTTCACCACTTTCATCCATTAACGGCACTTCCTGAACGCTGGCTTCCGTCACTGCCGGTATTTCCTCTTCCGGTGATTCTGCAATCTCTTCTGCAGTTCCGGCATCCGCAGCATCCAACGCATCTTCGCTGAATTCCGGTTGGAGGAAATCTTCGCCAATTACGCTGGTTTCATCGGAATCGGATGTCAAATCCGTTAAGTCAATGCCTTCATCCTCTTCTTCGGGAACAGGCACAACATCATCAAAACTGATTTCATCTTCAGAATCTTTCTCATCCTCCTGTCCTCCGGACATAATGTCCTGAACAGAAGACATGATATCCTCCGAATCAACAGATTCTTCCTCTGAATCGGCAAATTCTTCCTCTGAATCGGCAGATTCTTCCTCTGAATCTTCTGCCTTTTCCTCTTCGAAAGAGTCTTCTTCCTCTTGCTCAGGTTCGGAAAGATCAAAACTGAAGTTCTCAAGATTATCTACAGCAGATTCCTTTGCTTTTGTAACCGTTTTATCTACGCTTCCCAAGAAAGCATCCGCAGGATTGTCGGAAAGTTCTGAAGCAAACTCTGCATCTTCTGCACTCAATTCCTGTTCAAATTCTTTTAAAAACTCGTCTGCATCCTCTGTTTCCATCAAATCCAATTCATCTTCAAATTGTTTTAAATAATCGGATTCGGACAGATAATGATGTAAATTTTTGCGTGATGAAGCAGCGGGTTCGAAACTATCTAACCCGTTTGCTGACATAAAATCATCCTCTGCGCTTAAGCGAGTACGTCGTTCAATTCTTTCTCGGCGTGCAATGGCTTCGGACTGTACGGCTGATTCATTCTCTGATTTTGCTTTTGTAATCGAATCTAATAATCCATCTAAGTAGTCTTCCGAATTAGCCACGAGATTACCTCCCAAAGTGTTTTTCAAAAAAGAAGGGATGTGTATTATCACATCCCTTTCTAAGACAATCAATCATTATTTTCTGGCATGTTCATACTTATCAACAAGTTCATCAACTGCTGCAACCAGTTTGCCGATCTCAGGCTTGGTCAACTGAGCATCTGCTCCCAATAACTCACCCTTACGACGAATCTCATCGTTAATCAAAGATGAGAAAATAATAACCGGAATGTTCTTCATGACATCATTTTCTTTCACAAGTTTGCATAAACGATGTCCGTCCATCTGAGGCATTTCGATATCGGTAATAATACAGTGAACATCATCCAATACAGTACCTTTTTGATTGAACTCAACCAGTTTATCCCAAGCAGCCTGACCGTTTTCATTAACAATCAAGTTGGTATATCCTGCTTTTCTCAAGCATTCCTGAATAAGTTTGGAAAGGAGTGCAGAATCCTCTGCCAAAACAATCGGTGATTTGGAACGATCTCTCGTCTCATAAGTATCCATATCAGAAACTTTAAGACCGGTCTCAGGATTGATATTGGAAACGATTTTCTCAAAATCCAAAATAACAACCAATCGATCTTCTAATTTCAAAACACCGGTGGAAACTCCGGTATCATCTGACTGAATAGTTCCGTCAGGAGTATTAATTGCTTCCCAGGAAACTCGATGAATACCCAATACTTCATCTACGTGGAATGCAGTATTTAGATTATTAAAGTTTGTAATAAAGAACAAACCTACAATATCCGGATCTTCCGGATAGCCAAGACATCTGCGAAGATTAATAACGGAAATCATCGTATCTCTCGGCATGAAAATTCCCTCAACAAAAGGATGTGCATTCGGCACCGGTGTAACATGCTGGTATGTAAGGATTTCACGAATCTTGGCAACGTTGATACCGTAATAATTATCAGCTACCTTAAATTCCAAAATCTCCAGCTCATTTGTGCCCGATTCCAATAAAATATTTGTATCCATTCTTCTCTCCTCCCGGTTCGTTATATGTATAAAATCTTCAAGCTCAATTAGAATATAATATTTGTAGCAGAAGTTCCCTGTACCATCTGAAGCTTCAGCCCACTCAAATCTGTAAGTGCGTCCGGTTCAAACTGAAACAGCAAAACCATCTCCTGAGTATGTCCCGCAGGAATCGCTCCTTTATATACACTAAGATCCGTTGGAACAATGGTACCGTCGGAGGTATTTGACACCCCTCCCACTACAGCTTTAAACTTGATGCCTGTACTTGGAATATCCACAGCCACATCAGCATCCGTTGAATTAACAACATTATATGTAACGACTAAGAACTGCTTTCCTCTGGAAGGAGTAATATTCGCATACCCTCCAATAGAATAATAGTCCATAGCAGATACACTCTTAAAATCAAAGGTCAATCCGGCAATCGCAAGCGCGTCCGTAAGTGAAGCTGATGAAGAAGCATCCGTAACCGTATCGTCGGTAACATCGATTGTTTCAGATACATCGGTAATATCGGCGGAAAGAGGTTCTCCGGTCTCCGGATTCAAGACTTCCTCTGAAGCAGTCTCCTCTTCCACGACTTCATCGGTATTCTCACTTGCCGCATATAATTCCTTAAGATCTGAACCGATTAAATTCGTATATCCCTGCGCCTTTATGGTATTAAACTTCGATACTGTCTTGGCGCAATATACCGCAATCATTTCTTCGTCTGCCTCGGTCAGTTCATAGACCTTTGCACAGCCGGATAAATTCAAGCAAATCAGGACTGCCAGCACACAAAAAACCAAATTCTTCTTCTTCAACTTGACTCTCCTAGAATCTATCTATTACAGATAACATAACTTTAACATTCTTATGCCAAATATTCAACAAATTTTATACAATTTATACAAAATTTCCCGCTATTTATCTAATTCGAACCAAAATTCCACACCATTTTGATAATTAATAACGCCGCACCGCTTCCCAAAAGAATCCATAACCGCTTTTACTACAGATAATCCAATACCGCTTCCACCGTATTCTCGGGTACGTGCCTTATCCACTTTATAAAATTTTTCCCAAATTCGGTCTATGCTTTCCTCTGGAATGGCATCACCCGTATTAAACACGGATACTCGTACATCATTCCCCTGATCCGTCACCTTCACGTGAACCTGTTTATCGTATTTCGCATAATGAATGCCGTTGGTAATATAGTTGGTGAGTACCTGTTCCGTAAAGAATTCATCCGCCCATACCATAACATCCTCAAAAGGATCAATGACTAGTTTCACATCGGACTGCTCTGCCAAAATATTATTTGAGGAAACAACTCCTTTTACCACTTCCAAAAGATGAATATGCTCCATATTCAGATGATTCTCACCGTATTCAATCTGGTTTAATGCCAGCATCTGCTTGACCATGGTATTCATGCGCTTAGCTTCATCCACGATGACTTCACAGTAATACTGCTGTGACTCCTTATCCTCTATCACTCCGTCTGCAAGGCCTTCCGCATACCCCTGAATAACCGCAATCGGTGTTTTTAATTCATGAGAGACATTGGACAAAAATTCTTTTCGCATCTTCTCGTTTTGATCACGAATCTCTATATCTTTTTGTAAAGCGGCATTGGCATTTTTCAAATCACCGATGGTGCTTTCCAGTGTGCTTGCCATGGAATTGAAATTCTCTCCCAACCGATCGATTTCGTTGCCGGGATCTCTGGGATGATATCTTATCCCAAAGTCCAACTTCGCCATACGCTTGGAAATTTGGTTTAGCTCCTCCAAAGGTGTCGTAAATCGCTTGGTTATCAAAGTTGCCACAAAAACAGAAATAAACACTCCGATTAAGCCAACCACAAACAAAAATCGGTTTGTTACATTTGCACTTTCTTCCATACTTGCAATTGTGCTTCGTAAAATTGCAACATTTCCGTCAGACAAAGAGCCCCAAAGAACAACATACTCCTGATTGTTTGTAGCATCCTTAAACTTTTTAATCGTATAGGAGTCACGATTAAACTCAAGAACACCGTTTACATTTTCATCAAACAAAAGCATGTACATCTGACTAATGATACGGTCATAGTCTCTGGCAGTAGCCACAATCATATCCCCTTTGGGAGACATAATTACAATGGAAACATTGTATTTAGCCGACATGTTCTCCAACTGGATGTAAAAATCATCCGTATAGATTTCACCGTTGGTACTGTTAGCATCCAGGGATTCATAGGCCTGATGCATAACGTTGAACTTGTTATACATATAAATACGACTGAGCAGCAATTTGTTCATCAAAAAAATCAAAAGCAAAATACCCACTACCACCAAAATGATAGCAACGGTAATTTGCTTTCGGATATTTCTGGTCTCATTATTCAATTTATATTTAAGTTTATCCACAAAATTCATAAACAACCAACCTGAATAAAGCTACGGTTATTCCGCTTCAAACTTATACCCCATACCCCAAATGGTTTTTATATATTCACCCTTTTCTCCCATTTTGGAGCGTAGCTTTTTTACATGTGTATCAATGGTTCTGGCATCGCCGAAATAATCATAATCCCAAACACTGTTTAAAATCTTTTCTCGAGACAGTGCCATGCCCTGATTTCGAATAAAATACTCTAATAGTTCGAATTCCTTAACCGATAAATCCAAACGCTTTCCGTCAATCATCACTTCATGAGCGTCAATGGACATTTCGATTCCGCCAACGGAAAGGGTATTATCTGTTGCACTCTCATCCTGTGTTCTTCTGAGAACAGCATTTACTCTTGCAACCAAAACCTTTGGTGAAAAAGGCTTTGAAATATACTCATCTACGCCAAGAGCAAATCCATTTAACTCATCTTCTTCATCACTTTTTGCCGTAAGCATGATCACAGGCACCTGAGAAGACTTACGAATCTCTTTTAAGGTATCAAAACCGTTTAATCGAGGCATCATAACATCCAAAAGAATCAGTGCAATATCCGGATGCTCATCAAAAACTTCCAATGCCTCCTGACCGTCGTAAGCTTCCAACACTTCATAATCTTCTTTTGTCAAAAAATCCCGAACCAGTTTACGCAGACGTTCTTCATCGTCCACAACCAATACTCTTACCTTGCTCATTGTAATCTCCGCCTTTTAATCCAAATTCAATTCTGCTTCTTTTAACTTAATCTGAGCCTCCCGCTCTGTCAGTTGTTGCTCCCAGGCAGCATATTTATTCTGTAATTGAGTCTCATAATTCAAAACGGTGGGTGTTTGGCTGGAAAGGGTTATACCAAACATTCCGACTATCACAAGTACCAACACCACGATTATGATTCTTAACTGTTTTACCTGTCTGGCACTTCCGGACCCAATTGTCTTAACAATCACTTTTGGCGGTTTTTCCTGTACTTCTTCCAAAACCGGAACCGGCTCTTTTTTTACGATTTGCTCGACTTCAATGGGGCGAATCACGGATTCCGCAATCTTCGTCTGCCGATGCAACGCAACATTGACATCATGTAAAAACGAATAGCCAACTTCCGTGTGAAACACTTTTTGATCCAAAAGTTGATTATATACTTTAAGAATAGACTTTCCGTCTTTCCCACTCAGTTGCTTTTTTAAATACTCTACCGCTTTTGCTTCTTTTAGCGCATTTTGGAACTCTTCCTCGTCGGTAAACACAAATCCGTTTACCTCTTTTAAGTCAGCCATTCATTTTCCTCATTCTTTCCGTAAAAATCATTTTCTCGATTATAACATTTTATAAAAAAATAGAAAAGGAGCGGATGTCCGCTCCTTTTCATCTTGAGGAAATATGGAACACAATTCCGATGTGAAAAATCATGCGCTAATACTTTTCACATGCGAAAGAATGTATAAATACTAGTGAATGTACTAAGGAGTCACTCTTGTGTACCACTCACTATAGACGGAGTATAGCACACAAAAAGACACAAAATAGATACATTCCCAGTAAATTAATTTTTAAACCGGATAAGCACCGTTTTGAGTATCTGCTTTTGCAGGGTCCACCTTGGTCTGCTGAGCCTGACGATACTGGAAATATTCGGTAGCTACCTTCGGGAACAATGCATAAGAAAGCACATCCTCATCCTGCTGCTTCCACTGGGCACATTCCTCTTCAAACTTCTTAAGTCCCGGCTCAATTAAATCCGCCGGTCTGCAGGTAATGGCTTTATCCTTATCAGCACCCAATACCTTATCCACCACCTCAGGGTTAAACGGCTTAACGGTCTGACCATATTTTCCAAGAAGAATATCCTTGGTCTGCTCGGTTGCGACCTTGTATCTTTCGCCCATAAGTACATTAAACACAGCCTGTGTACCTACAATCTGAGATGACGGGGTAACCAAAGGCGGTTCTCCCAAATCCTTACGAACACGAGGAACCTCTTCCAAAACTTCACGAAGCTTATCTTCCTTGCCCTGCTCTTTTAACTGAGAAATCAGGTTGGAAAGCATACCACCGGGCACCTGATAACGAAGAGTATTAATATTAACGCCCAATACCTTTGTAGACAAAAGGCCGTTTTCAATACACTCTTCTCTGTAGGGGCGGAAGTAATCCGCAATTTCGGATAATAATTCCTGATCAAATCCCGTAGCATAAGGAGTTCCTTCAAAAGCAGCCGCCATGACTTCGGTAGCCGGCTGAGAAGTTCCCAGTGCTAAAGGAGACATTGCGCAGTCAATAATATCGCAGCCAGCTTCTACTGCCTTAAGATAGGTCATAGAAGCCACACCGGACGTATAGTGCGTATGCAACTCAATCGGAAGAGTGGTAGATTCCTTCAATGCTCCAACAAGCTCATATGCCTTAGCCGGAACCAAAAGACCTGCCATATCTTTGATACAGATACTGCTTGCACCCATCTCTTCGATTCGTTTTGCCATATCCTTCCAATAATCAAGCGTATATGCCTCACCAAGAGTATAGGACAACGCAACCTGTGCATGTCCTTTTTCTTTGTTTGTGGCATTTACAGCCGTCTGAAGATTTCGAATATCATTTAAGCAGTCAAAAATACGAATGATATCAATACCATTTGCAATGGACTTCTGAACGAAATACTCTACAACATCATCCGGATATTGAGAATATCCTAAGATATTCTGTCCACGGAACAACATCTGTAATTTTGTATTTTTAAAGCCGTCACGTAATTTACGAAGGCGATCCCATGGATCTTCTTTTAAGAAACGCAAGCACGCATCAAATGTAGCACCGCCCCAACACTCAACAGCGTTGTAACCAACCTGATCCATCTTGTCCACAATCGGAAGCATGATAGAGGTTGGCATACGGGTTGCAATCAAAGACTGATGTGCATCACGAAGAACCGTCTCAGTAATTTTTACAGGCTTTGGACTAATCTCTGCCATTTGTTTATCCTCCATAGATTTAAACTAAACTCCGAATATTGCCATAAATACTCCGGCAGCTACTGCCGTACCGATAACTCCGGCAACATTTGGTCCCATCGCATGCATCAAAAGGAAATTGGTCGGATCTTCTTCCGCACCCACCTTCTGAGAAACACGGGCCGCCATAGGTACTGCAGATACACCTGCGGATCCGATAAGCGGATTAATTTTTCCTTTGGTAATATGGCATAAAAGCTTTCCGAAAAGGACACCTGCCGCTGTACCAAAGCAAAATGCAACCAAACCTAAAATAACAATCTTGATGGTACTTAAGTTTAAGAATGCTTCAGCAGATGTGGAAGCTCCTACAGATGTACCAAGCAAAATAACCACGATATACATCATTGCATTACTTGCGGTTTCAGACAACTGACGAACTACGCCGGATTCTCTGAAAAGATTACCAAGCATCAACATACCAACAAGAGGTGCTGTGGTCGGAAGAAGCAAGCAAACGATAATGGTTACTACGATTGGGAATAAAATACGCTCCAGTTTGGAAACCGGGCGAAGGTTTTCCATCTTAATCGCACGCTCTTCTTTCGTGGTAAACAACTTCATAATCGGAGGCTGAATAATGGGAACCAAAGACATATAAGAATATGCCGCCACCGCAATCGGTCCCATAAGTGCTGTCTGTCCAAGTTTTCCGGCAAGGAAAATGGAGGTAGGACCATCCGCACCACCGATAATAGAAACCGCTGCTGCAGCCTGATCGGAAAATCCCAAAAGAATCGCCAACAAATATGCGGTAAAAATACCAATCTGTGCGGCTGCTCCCAACAGGAAGCTGATAGGATTCGCAATCAAAGGTCCGAAGTCCGTCATTGCACCTACGCCCAAGAAAATAAGGGATGGCAAAATGGACCATTCATCCAAACTGTAAAAATAATATAAGAGTCCTCCTACTCCATTGGAGGTTTCTTCCGGAGATGCAATGATGTCCGGATAGATATTAACCAAAAGCATACCGAAGGCAATCGGCACCAACAAAAGCGGCTCATATCCTTTGCGAATTGCAAGGTATAAGAATACGCAGGCAACCGCAATCATGACATAGTTTCCAACCGTTAGATTAAAGAAAGCTGTCTGATGGAGTAGATTGGACATGGTTTCCAATACATAACTCATAGTTTTGCCTCCCGTATTATGCTTCGTTTAATGTTGCAAGAAGTGCACCTGCTTCAATCTGAGAACCTTCTGTTACATCAATGGATGCTACAACGCCGTCCACAGGAGCAACTACCGGTGTCTCCATCTTCATAACTTCAAGAACAACAACAGGGTCACCTTTCTTTACGGAAGCGCCCACATTTGCTGCAATCTTAAATACCTTTCCTGCAGCACCTGCTTCAATCTTAACGCTTCCTGCGGCACCGCTTGCAGCTGCTTTCTTCGGTGCAGCCTTTGGAGCCGGTGCGGCAGAAGGAGCTGATGTGCTTCCACCCTTTTCTTCAACTGTTACGTCATAAACATTTCCGTTAACGGTAATGGTATAGTTTTTCATATATGTTTTCCTCCGGAAATTATTGTCTCTTGATCTTTCTGATAGAACGAACTACGAAACCGCTCGTATC
>JAEEGL013604134.1_pt1 | contig 24675 bp, 17 predicted proteins | sample 9134231 | NCBI WGS metagenome assembly JAEEGL01 (sample SAMN16246548, study PRJNA631951) | gut metagenome | biome: gut microbiome; feature: rumen; material: fiber-attached | host: Bos | place: Iran: Karaj | collected 2018-10
AAATGAAAAGGAGTCCTTTCCTGTATTTCGGGATGCTATCCATATGAAACAGGTAAACTGGACCTATCCTTCCGGAGATCATCCGATCCTTATGGATGCGGATCTGGCGGTTCATAAAGGACAGGCGGTGGGCCTGATCGGTCCTTCCGGAGGTGGAAAATCCACTACACTAGATATCATAATGGGGCTGTATCAGCCACAGGAGGGATCAGTGGAAGTGGATGGAGAAAACATCACTTCCCTTGGTAACAAGTGGCTTCAGATGTTTGGATATGTACCTCAGAACGTCTATTTATCGGATGCGACTATTCGAAGTAATGTGGCATTTGGTGTGATGGAAGAAGCTATCTCAGACGAAAAAGTCTGGAGAGCACTGGAACAGGCACAGCTTGCAGAGTATATACGAAGCCTTCCGGAGGGGCTTGATACTCTGGTGGGAGAAAACGGCATGCGTATATCCGGTGGACAGCGGCAGCGAATTGCTATCGCAAGAGCTTTGTACAATGATCCACCGATCCTGTTTTTAGATGAAGCAACCTCTGCACTGGATACGGAAACTGAATCTGCGGTCATGGAAGCCATCGATCACTTAAGGGGGCAGAAGACCATGATCATCGTAGCCCATCGTATCAGTACCCTGTCAGGATGTGATAAGATATATCAGGTAAATGAACAGACCATTCGTGAAGTGTCGAAGGAAACCTTATTTTCACAACAGTAAGAAATGAGTAGCAGATTCTATCAGGCGTTGGTAAAACTAAATCTCTATATCCGCCATCATGATCTTCGGGAACATTGGGTAAAAAAGGCAGGTGGCCGTTTTCCGGATAAACAGTTTTTTCGGATTTCCTATGAAGATCGACATGCAGGATTGTTCGGGATCGCAGATCGGGTTCTGGGAGCCTGCATGTATGCAAAAGAGCGAGGCTTGATCCCGGTTGTGGCACTAACGGAAGAAGATATCCAGTATCGAAATCAGGAGGAGACAGACAGCCCCTGGGAGGTTTTCTATCAGCCGGTTTCTCCTTACAAAGCAGGGGAACTGTCTCAGTTTTCCAAAGTCCTTTATATGGGGTACAATTCCAGTTGCCCCAGGTTTATAAGAGATGAGATCTTTGACAGTAAAGAGAAGCTCCATGAAGCCTACGAAGTGCTATGCCGCTATGCCCGTTTATCGTATGAAGCAAAAAACAGGCTCAATTTGGAGAGGGAAAGGCTCAACCTACAAAACGCTTTAGGAGTATTCCTCCGCGGAACGGATTATGCAGCTCTCAGGCCTTCCCGTCATTCTATTCAGCCCACGGTAGAGCAGGCGATTCCGGTGATCGAAGAGTATCTTAAGGACCATCCGGATACGGATACTATATATCTGGTGACGGAAGATGAAGGAATCTACCGGAAACTGAGAGAGCGTTTCGGAGATATGATCTGTATGACCGGTGATCGGTTTATCCAAAATTATGATGGTAAAGGTCTGATTGCCGATTACATAGAGGATGTAAACGAACAGGGATTTGAATATCTGCTGCGCATCTATCTGCTGGCGGAATGTAAAGCCCTGATCGGAGGACCTGCAGCAGGCGCCTCCTTTGCACGGATCATCAATGACGGTCATTATGAGTACGTTTATATTTTTGATTTAGGAAGATACGAATAGTTCACAGAGAGATTGAGAGACGGATAATGTCCAGGATAGTAGCAATCAATTTTGCAGATGAATCTTTTTCAAATGCACAGGCTTTGAATGCGGATACTGCGAGAAAAAACGGTAAAGTTGATGAAGTTCGATGCTTTACACCGAATGATATAGAAAATGCTTTTTTTGTCGAACATGAGCAGGTTCTCAGCCAAAAAAGGGGAAGAGGATATTGGCTATGGAAACCCTATATTACATGTAAAACTCTTCAAAGTGTGGACGATGGAGATTATGTTGTTTATACGGATTCCGGGCTAATCTTTCTAAATGATATTCGCTTATTAATAGCCTGTATGGAACGTGATGGCCAGGAGATAATGCTTTTTGAACAAGGGGAAGGCCGAGTGGAAAAGCATTGGTCAAAGCGTGATGCATTTGTACTAATGAATTGCGATTCACCGGAGTTTACTGATACGGAGCAATGCTATAGCGGGCTGTACATTATTAAAAAATCAGAGAAGACATGTGCTTTCTGGAAAAAAGTACTTTTTTATAATGCCGATTACAGGATCGTCAGTGACGAAGCGAATGTGATGGGCTTACCTAATTATGAAGGGTTTGTCGAAAACCGACATGACCAGACTGTGTTATCTTTGCTGGCCAAAAAGGAGAAGATCAAATTTTATCCCGATCCTTCGCAATATGGATTCATAGGCATAAAGGAACTACCGGAGTATCCGCAGATATTTGATATCCATCGCATAGGAAGAGCCAGAACAGAACGTGAGCTTAAATGGTTAAAAATCTATATGCCAATACGAAATCGTTGGCTGCGATTTTATTTGGGATTAAAAGGAAAGATAGGAAGGAAGTTAGGGATCATTAAAGATACCTGAACAGAAAAATAGGTTATATGAAAAAAATATCCATCGTCATACCCTGCTATAACGAAGAAGAAAACGTAAAGTCCATTGCTGCGGCAGTTACCGAAGAGATCAAACGATCTCTTCCAAACTACGATTATGAGATCCTCTTTGCAGATAACAAATCCAAAGATCAGACAAGGAAACTGATCCGGGAGCTATGTGCAGAAGATTCCCATATCAAGGCCATTTTTAATCAGAAAAACTTTGGACAGTTTAATAGCCCCTACTATGCCCTTACCCAGGCAGCAGGAGACTGTGCTATATTGATGTGCTGCGACTTCCAGGATCCCATTGATATGATCCCCAAGTTTGTTAAAAAGTGGGAAGAGGGAAACAAGGTGGTTTGCGCAGTTAAGACCAGCAGCAAGGAAAATCCAATCATGTATTTTCTTAGAAGCTGCTATTACAAGATGATCCGGAAAATGAGTGAGGTCGACCAGATTGAGCACTTCACCGGATTTGGATTGTATGACCAAAGTTTCATAGAGATTATGAAGAAACTGGATGATCCGACCCCTTTCCTGCGAGGTGTGGTTGCGGAGTATGCTCCGGACCGTGTACTGATACCTTATGAACAGCAGAAGCGTAGGGCCGGAAAAACTCATAATAACTGGTTTACTCTATACGATGCGGCGATGCTTTCCTTTACCAGTTATACCAAGGTAGGACTTCGCATTGCTACTATCGTCGGTTTTGCGGTATCCGGACTCAGTTTTCTGGTAGGACTGATCTATCTGATCCTGAAACTGATCTATTGGGACCGCTTTGCTGCAGGGCAGGCGCCTCTGATCCTGATCATGTGCTTTATGAGCGGTATTCAGATGTTCTTTATCGGACTGATGGGAGAGTATATCCTGAACATCAATACCCGGGTGATCCACCGTCCCATCGTGATCGAAGAGGAACGGCTGAATTTTCCGGAAGAAGAAAAGCAGTAGACCATAAATATATTGCGGGAGATGCAGAATGAATCTGGATTTCTATAAAGGGAAAAAAGTATTTGTTACCGGGCATACCGGTTTTAAGGGAAGCTGGCTGACCAAGATATTGGTGGATGCCGGAGCGATCGTTACCGGATACTCTCTTGAGCCACCTACAAAGCCCAATCTATGGGAGCTATTAAAACTGGATGACAAGATGACTTCCGTGATCGGAGATATCCGGGATTATGAGAGCCTTTCCAAAGCATTTACAACGGCTCAGCCGGAGATCGTATTTCATCTGGCTGCTCAGCCTATTGTTTTAACCGGCTATCAGGACCCTAAGGGAACTTACGAGACCAATGTAATGGGAACAGTTAATCTCCTGGAGTGCGTTCGTCTTTCCGCGACGGTAAAGAGCGTTTTAAATGTTACTACGGATAAGGTCTACCATAACAACGAGTGGGAGTACGGGTATCGGGAATGTGATCCTCTGGATGGCTATGATCCCTATTCCAATTCCAAGAGCTGCTCGGAACTGGTAACCCACAGCTATAAGAACAGTTATTTTGACAGTCCGGAGCACTTTGTTGCGGTATCCACTGCCAGAGCCGGTAATGTGATCGGTGGCGGTGACTTTGCGGATAATCGGATCATTCCGGATTGTGTCAGAGCAGTTAAGGCGCATACGCCCATTATTATCCGTAACCCCTATTCCACAAGACCCTATCAGCATGTACTGGAGCCCTTGTTTGCTTATCTCATGATTGCACAGAAGCAGTATGAAGATGGGAAATATGCCGGCTATTACAACGTTGGACCGGATGATGTGGACTGTGTGACTACCGGGGATCTTGCAGACCTGTTTTGCAAAGAATGGGGAGAAGGCATTTCCTGGATCAATCAGGGCAACCCCAACGCTCCTCATGAAGCAAACTTTTTGAAACTGGACTGTAGCAAGCTAAAAAGTACCTTTGGATGGAAACCCACCTGGCATATGCCGGAAACCATTCGTAATACTGTAGATTGGTATCGGATATGGATAAATAGTGGAGATATTTCCGCTGAGATGGAAAAAGAGATCAAGGATTTTATAGGATAAGGAATAATAAAAAATGTCTAATTGGAAAAATGAACAGGAAGCAAGAGAACAGATTTTAAGTATGGTAGAAGATTTCTATCATGACTTTCGGGAGAAGAAGCCCTATCAGGACGGAGATCGTATTACCTATGCAGCGCGGGTATTTGATGAGAAGGAAATGTGCTCACTGGTGGATTCCGCGTTGGATTTCTGGTTGACCACCGGACGGTTTGCAAAGGAATTTGAAACTGAATTTGCCAAATGGCTTGGCGTTAAGTTTGCGCACCTGGTAAACAGCGGATCTTCTGCAAATCTGATCGCTTTTTCGGTATTGACTGCACCGGAGTTAGGAGATCGCCGCATCAAACGGGGCGATGAAGTGATCACGGTGGCAGCAGGATTTCCTACAACGGTTACACCGGTCCTTCAATATGGAGCAGTTCCGGTATTTGTGGATGTGACCATTCCGCAGTACAACATTGATGTAACCAAACTGGAGGATGCATTATCCGATAAAACCAAAGCGGTCATGATCGCCCATACTTTGGGCAATCCCTTTGATCTGTCGGCTGTGAAAGCTTTTTGTGATAAGCATGGGCTGTGGCTGGTGGAAGATAACTGCGATGCCCTTGGAAGCACTTATGAACTGAACGGAAAGAAATATCTTACCGGAACCGTAGGAGATATCGGAACCAGTAGCTTCTATCCCCCTCATCATATGACTATGGGAGAAGGCGGCGCGGTTTATACCAATGATCCCTTACTTCACCGTCTGATCTTAAGCTATCGTGACTGGGGAAGAGATTGCATCTGTCCTTCCGGACAGGATAATTTCTGTGGTCACCGTTATGACGGACAGTACGGAGAACTTCCTAAGGGATATGACCATAAGTATGTTTACAGTCACTTTGGATATAACCTGAAAGTGACCGATATGCAGGCAGCCATCGGTGTGGAACAGCTGAAAAAGTTCCCGTCCTTTGTAGAAAGAAGAAAGCACAACTGGAAGAGGCTGCGGGAAGCACTGTCGGATGTACAGGATAAGCTGATCCTTCCGGTTCCCGCAGAGCATGCGGATCCCAGCTGGTTCGGTTTTATCATGACGCTTTCGGATGAACTGGATCGTGAAAAAGTAGTTCGTTATATCGAAGATCATGGCGTACAGACCAGAATGCTGTTTTCCGGCAATCTGACCAAGCATCCATGCTTTGATGATATCCGAAGCAATGAGTCAGCATACCGTGTGGTTGGATCTCTGGATAATACCGATCGGATTATGGAGCATTCCTTCTGGGTAGGTGTATATCCTGGGATGACAGATGAAATGATCGACCGCATGGCAAAAGTGATCAAAGAAGCTGTTTCTATGCTATAATAGGCATGCTACAGTTAGATTCGGAAAGGTAGATAAACAGATATGTTAGATCAAAGTACAGTATTAAATGATAAAGTGATCCTGATCACCGGTGGTACCGGAACCTTCGGGAAGGCATTTACGAAATATGCTCTGGAGCATTATTCTCCGAAGAAGATCATCATCTATTCCAGAGATGAATTCAAGCAGTTTAACATGGCCAATGATTTTAAGCAGTATGCAGACAAGCTTCGCTTTTTCATTGGTGATGTAAGAGATAAAGAGAGACTCCTTCGCGCTTTTGAAGGTGTGGACTACGTGGTACATGCGGCTGCCATGAAGCAGGTACCTGCATGTGAGTACAATCCCAACGAAGCTATTAAGACCAATATCCACGGTGCGCAGAATGTGATCGACGCTGCTCTGGATGCAGGCGTCAAGAGAGTGGTTGCCTTATCTACGGATAAGGCCGTTAATCCTGTAAATCTTTACGGCGGCACCAAGCTGGTATCCGACAAGTTGTTTATTGCTGCCAATGCCTACGCAGGCAATAAGGACATCAATTTCTCCATCGTTCGTTACGGTAATGTAGCAGGGTCCAGAGGCTCTGTTATTCCCCTCTTCCAGGGGATCATTGACCGTGGAGAGAAGGATCTGCCCATTACCGATTACCGCATGACCCGTTTCTGGATCAGCATTAAGCAGGGCGTTCAGCTGGTGATCAAGGCTCTGGCAGAAGCAAATGGCGGAGAAACCTTTATTTCCAAGATTCCTTCCTTCAAGATCACAGACCTTGCAGAAGCTATGTGCCCCGGTTGCAACATGCCGGAGGTTGGTATTCGTGAAGGCGAAAAGCTTCATGAGATCATGGTAACAGTAGAGGATTCTCCCAATACTTATGAGTATGAACACCACTTTATCGTTTATCCCCAGATGATCTGGAACAAACGTCAGACCATCCTGCCCGGTGGCAAGAAGGTAGAAGAAGGCTTTTCCTATAGCTCCGGCAATAATACGGAGTGGTTAACAGTAGAACAGATCCGGGAATTATTAAAGACCATTGATCCGGATTGATCGAGAGATTCTATGGATCGGATTTATTTAGGCATTTATTACATTTCCATCGCAGGTGGAGTGATATTGGCAGCATGGGGCATCTGGTCTTTGCTTGAAAAAAAATCGCCAAACAGATCAGGTGAAAGCCCTGTTGCAATGGAGGGAGAAGTAAGCCGTATCGCGGTTTTACTTCTTTTTCTTGTGGCTTTTTTTCTCCGGATATATCTGCTGGGTGTTATTCCGGCTGGTATCAATCAGGATGAAGCTATGACGGTGGTAAATGCCAGAGCTGTTTTGGAAACCGGAAAAGATACGGTGGGAAACTCGTTCCCGGCTGAGTTTGTGGCATGGGGAAACGGAGGCCAGTCCGTATTACTGGGATATTCCATGATCCCGCTGATCGCCTTATTTGGAGACGGACTTAATGTCGTTCGTCTGGTGCCGGTATTCTACAGTATGCTGGGATTGTTGGCATTCTATCTGCTTTCCAAAAGACTCCTGTCCCCCAAAAGTGCCTTTCTGGTCACCCTTCTGGCAGCTTTTTCACCCTGGCATTTCATGCAGAGCAGGTGGGCCCTGGATTGTAATCTGATGAGCCATCTGTGGATATTGGGCATCCTCTGTCTGGTGCTGGCTTTACAGGATGGACGCTGGTATTATGGGGCGGCTGCAGTATTTGGACTGTCCATGTACAGCTATGGCATCTCTTTCTATACCATCTCAATCTATCTGGTGATCGGTATTATTTATCTGTTTATCCGAAAGCAGATCACGGTAAAGCAGATGCTGTTGGGGATAGGGATCTTTCTGCTGGTATCACTACCCATTGATTTCACCATGTTGGTCAACACATTCCATCTGCCTACGATCCACCTTGGACCGATCACGGCGCCTTTATTATCCGACCAGGTCCGTTCGCAGGATATCCTGCTTTTTGCATTTTCCTGGGATCAGTTTTTGGAAAATGTGAAGGCTTTATCCAAATTGTTACTGGGACAATATGATGGCCTGTGGTTTAACAGTAATCTGTTTTTTGGTACGATTTATCTGTGTTCCATGCCCTATGCCCTGATCGGGCTGGTGCAGGTTACACATAAAGCCTTCAAAGATACGGACAGGCAAACAAGGAGCCAGTGGTTTTTAATCTGGTTATATGTGACGATTTCCCTCTTTTCCGGTGTGATCACCAAGAAGGTAAATGCCAATCGAATGAATTTCCTGTATTATGGGCTGCTCCTGCTTACGGGAATCGGTGTGTTTACCATAATTAAGGGATCCAAAGCGCGGAGGAACCTGATCTTTTCCCTGTATGCGCTAAACATGGCGGCATTCTTCTTTATGTACTTTACTTTATGGGCCAACACCAGCGGATTCTTTGTGAGCTATGGCTATGCGATCCAAAAGGCTGCGCTGGTCGGAAAAGAAAAAAGCTCCATCGTGATCGAATACAACAGCCCGGATGTGACCCGGGTCCTTACGCTATATGAGCAGAAGATCCCTATGAGCGATTATCAAAGCGGAGCATATCTGGAGAAAACATCGTTTTATGAGGACGTATCGGAACTGAAAGAGTTGCGAAGCGATACTGCCTATGTGATCCGTTTAAAGGATCAGGATGCTTTTGCAGACTTTGCCAATATAGATGTTTACGGAGCCTATGCAGTTGTTTATGAATGAAAGTAGAAAACAAAAGGAACGGACCCTATGGGGGCTGACGGGAGCGTTGCTCATCCTGTACGGTGTGATCACTTTTTTGCTGTTCTACCGGCAGTGCATGAATGTAGACAATTTCCCGCTTTATGTTTCTGATATGAAAGCCTATATGCAGACGGCGCTGGGGCAGGAAAGCGGGTATGAATTCCCTTACCCGGTCTTTTTCTGGCTGATCCGGCTGTTTGCAGTTTTCTGCCCCATTGAAGTAGCTACAGCGCTTGTAACCACGCTTCTTAATGCAGCAAGCGTAGTCTTACTTATGTACTTTGTGTGGGAAGATGGCAAGAATACGTATCTTTGCATTAGCGAGGGAAACGGCGGGAGATCCTCTGAAAAAGCCGGAAGCCTGTTAACGACCTGTATCGTCGTACTAACAGTTTGCAGTATCTTTTTTGTCTCCATGCTTTATGCACCGCAGGGAATCTACCTGCCGGGGATGCACCATAAGTATCTGGGCGTTTTTACGGCAAACCCTTATCATAATGCAACCTATCTGGCTACCAGACCTTTTTCTATCCTGGCATTTTTCCTGTTCCTTCGTATCCTGGATCATTATGAACAGGGGATCAGCAGGAAAGAAGGGATCGGATTTGCGGTTTCGCTCCTTCTTACGACCATGACCAAGCCAAGCTTTACGCTGGTTTTTGGCATGGCTGCAGCTATCGTGCTACTTGTGAGACTGATCTGTTCCAAAGGAAGCAATATCAAGCAGACGGCCCGGTTTGTTTTTTGCTTTGTGCCCACGATCCTGGACCTGTTATACCAATACCGCGGGGTGTTTGAAGCGGGAGCATATACAGGAGAAGAGACCGGTATCGGACTTGGATGGTTTTCCGCCTGGAGCTTGTACTGTCATAACATTCCCCTGGCCATCGTATTGGCACTAGCTTTTCCGGGACTGTACCTGGTGCTCCATCTGAAGGCATTAAAAGAGAATTCTGGATATCGTTTTACCTGGCTCATGATGATCTGCGCTTTGCTGTCTTTAGGCCTGTTATATGAAAAGGGTGAACGATTTGATGACCTTAATTTTTCCTGGGGATACATGCACGGGATCTTTTTTGCATTTGCAGTTACGGTGATGCTACTTCTCAGGGACACATTCCGATTTGTCCGGGGAAAAGAAAAACAGGGATTCAAGGGCATCGTACTGTGTCTGGAATGGGCAGCCTATCTCTGGCATCTGGGATGTGGCGCCTGCTATTTCCTGTATCTGTATCATGGATTCGAACATATGGCGTTCTAAGAACGAGGAATAACATGGAACAAGCTAAGAATAGTCACTTTCATAACTGGATAGAGGAATCGCTTCTGCTGTTAAAACAGCCGAGCTTTTGGGCACCGTTACTGATCACATTACTTTGCAGCTACGGCTTTTTTGTGACGCATTTTGCTGTGGGCATCGATGATACGGCTATGGAGCGCTATTTTGTGGAGGGACTTGCTCCTGCACGGGGTAGGTGGGTGATCTTCCTGGTAAACAAGGTAATACCGTTAATGTACATCACCCCGTTTCTGACAGATTTCCTTGGAGTGTTATTCCTGGCAGCGTTTTCGGTTCTATTTTGTGGGCTATGGAAACTGATCTCCGCCGGAAGGATGAAGACCTGGATGCTTGCTATCGTAGCATGTCTCATTGTCTCTTCCCCCATTACCAGTGAAGTATTCGTATATTATCTCCATAATGGTGTAGGGATCGGATATATCCTTACACTGATCGCAGTTTTTTATACGTATGAATGCCTTTTTGCAGATGGGAAAAAGCAGGCATTGTATATACTGTTATCTGCCGGTTATCTAACGGTTGCTATCGGACTGTATGAATCCTTTGAAGTGGCATTTGCCATACTGGCAGCGGGAGTATTGCTGTTACTGATGTGGTATGGAAAGGAGCGCCTGGGTTGGAAGCAGTTCTGGCTCTTTTTTATCCGGATCGCTCTTGTGATGTGCATCGCTATGCTGCTTCGGATATTGATCGTTAACGGGATCATCGCTCTTTGGAACCTTGAAAAGGGACAGACCCGTAGCCTGTATCTGGGATGGCTCTTTAAGGTCGGCGCAGGAGCGACCATTCGCTCCTACCTGCAATACATCCTGTTGTTATTTGGTTTAAATGGAATTTTCTATGTGGGAGTTCGTTTTTATGTGTTTGCGGTCCTCACATTGCTCATAGTCTTTGTAGCAGGAAGTATCCGAAAAAAGGATGGAAGGATGCTACTTACCATCCTGTTTATCACCTTTATGCCCTGGACACTGGTCGTTGTGAGCGGTAATGTGCCGCTGTACCGTTCCTGTCAGTATATTCCGGTTATGGTAGGCATGGCAGGTGGGGTATTATTACAACTCTTAGGAGACCGTACATATCGTCTTGCGCAGGAGGTTTCTTCATCTGTAAAGACACGGCTAGCAGGAACCTTACAGATCATTGTCGTAATCCTGCTTGGGATGATGATCTACACCCAGAGCTTTGACAGTAATCGGTGGTATTATCTGGATCATTTGAAATATCTGGATGATGTAAAAACCTGTGACAGTATCTATACCGCCTTAAAAGCAGGCTACAACCTGGATAAGCCGGTGGTATTTGTAGGAATGCGGGAAAATCCTACAGAAGTGACCAGACAGACACAAGCCGCCTATGATTCTAGCAGCTATGAGCTCTTTGCATGGTTTGCGGATAAGTGGATCGATTCTTCTATATTGGAACCTTACCAGAATGATGAAGGATACAAATACGGACAGTCGGCTGCATCTTCTACCCTGGCTTGGGCCCTTAGCAGCTTTGGAGATGGCGATGTGGAATTACACAACTTCATGAAGCTGATCGGATATGATCTCGTACAGGGAGATGTGGATACGGTAAGAGCAGCCGTTCAGAAGGCTTCGGAAGTGCAGATGCCTGCATGGCCTTTGGAAGGAAGCATCCTGGAAACGGATGATTCTATTATTGTAAATATTGACGGAAGATAACAGAAAATGCCACTATTCGGAATGGGATAGTGGCATTTTTACATATGCATCATGCGGTGCATTTCCCAAACATAGGTAAGCATGGGCATAAAGGAAACGATGATGGGTAACAGCACCAATAGTAGCAGGATGCTTCCGGATAAACGAACCTCGGAGAAGGATGCAAGCTTTTTCCAGGGATTGGCATGTATCACATAGAAACACAGAGCCAGAATGGCAAAGGTGTTAACGACAGAAAATGACAGTCCGATATTCCCTGCCCAGAGGCCCAGGTAGTATCCAAAGGGGTAACCAGTTTCCACACGGTCCAACTGTTCACTGATGCGGTATCCATACAGGCGATAAACCGGTAGATTCACGTAGACATCCCCGTTGGGAACCCAGGGCCAGATCACCTGCATGTGGAGAAAGTGGAAAACAGAAAACAGTGTAAGCAGGATGCTGTTGCCGGCAAGGTTTTCTTTGGAGATCAGTAATGTCAGAACAGCAAAAGGTACCATTAATACGATCCAATAGGGATTGATGGTGGTAAACAGGAAAAAACAGATCGAAGATGCAAAACAGTAGAAGACTGCCAGGGGCAGTCTTTTTTTCGATTCATTTTCCGGTTTACTGATCCAAGCGCTAAAGCACAGAATGCCATATAAGAAAACAAATACAGCTATTTCGGAAGAACCGTTAAACAGTGTAATATCCTGAAACGAAGACAGTGAAAGTAACTGGGTAGCTACGATGCCGTCCCTCGAAAAAAGAAGCTTGGAGAAAAGGGTGATACCGGATGCAATCAGGATATCCCTGCAGACATACAGGAGCTTCTTTTGTTTTAAAAGGATCAGTGGAAACAAAATGATGAAGGGGAAATACTTCATGGAGGTGCAAAGGCTTAAGAAGAAAAGGAACAGACCGTAACGATCCTTTGCATAGTAATAAAACGCCATCAGGCAAAAAGCAGAGGCGATGATATCATAGTTGCCGTTTCCAATGGCATAGATCAGGATAAACGGGGATACCGCATACAAAACAGTCGTAAGGAAAAGGTCATCTTCTGTAGCCTGAGGGAAAAGAAGCACCAGTTTCCGCAGGAAGTATACATTTAACAGATAAAAAAACAGGATGAGCGCCTTTGCATACATCAGGCAAAGGTAAGAAGAAAAGATGCCGATATGAAAAATACGGGAAGCGATCCACAGCGGGAAGTTCCAGATGGCGAAGATCAGATACAGAGGATAATCATACGCTGCTATGGCCGTATAGGTCAGATAGTGATTCTGATAGAGATTGGCAGAAGCACCCGGAAGGGTATAGGCATAAAAGGATAAAGGATGCCCGTCAAACAGAGCATCCCAAACACCCAGTGAATTGGTAAAGGTCATATAGAAGTCACCGTAGATGGAAGTTGAAAACAGTACGATGGTGACAAGAGCGATAAAAACGAATAATGCAATCCTACTCCCCTTGGATCTTAACATTGGATCTAGTTCTCCCTGGTATAATAACCGATGATCTTCTTAACGGCTTTCACAACATCTTCTGCATCTGCATCAGAAAGTTTGTAATACAGAGGAATACTGAGGATCTGTTCATAAAGGGCTTCCGCATTGGGGCAAAGTCCCTTAGGATAGCCCAGTTCCTTTTCATAATAGGAATGGCGGTATACCGGCAGGTAGTGTACCTGAGGGTGGATGCCTTCTGCGCAGAGGGCATCGAAAAACTCCCGTCTGGTGCAGGATACCTTGGCGGGATCCAGCTGCAGGATATAAAGGTGTCTTGTGGTATCGGATTCCGGGATCTCCTTCTGGATGATGATACCCGGCAGATCCTTAAATGCATTGTTATAATAATCCACCAGCTCTTTTCTCCTTGCGGAAAAAGCAGGGAGCTTATCCAGCTGACTGATGAGAAGGGCTGCCTGAATATCCGTCATGCGGTAGTTATATCCCAGGGTGACCTGCTCGTTGTACCAGGGGTCATCGCTGGGGTTTTTCATTTGCGCGATATCCCGGGTGATACCATGACTGCGGAACAACACCAGCTTCTTATAAAGGGTTTCGTCGTTGGTTGTTACGGCGCCGCCTTCGCCACTGGTAACGGTTTTTACCGGGTGGAAGCTGAAGCAGGTCATATCCGCAAGGGAGCCAACGGGCTTGCCATCGTATTTTGTCCCGATAGCATGAGCAGCATCTTCGATAAAGATGAGGTTATGTTTCTTGCAGAGGGCTTCGATCTCTTTATGCGCAACGGCCTGACCGGTAAAATCCACCGCTACAACGGCTTTGGTTTTCGGTGTGATCTTCTTTTCCATCTCAGCCGGATCAATGTTGTAGGTTTCCGGGTCAATGTCTGCAAAAACCGGTGTACCGCCGCAATATAAGGTACAGTTTGCCGATGCTGCAAAGGTGATGGGAGAAGTGATGACCTCGTCTCCTTTGCCGATCCCTGCTGCCATGGCAGCGATATGGAGTGCGGCAGTTCCGTTGCTGACGGCAACGGCGTATTTAGCACCGGTGATCTGGCACAGCTTTTCTTCCAATTCTGAAATCTTAGGACCACAGGTAAGGGCTTCGCTTCGAAGGACCTTTACCACTGCGTGGATATCTGCATCATCAATGTATTGATGCCCATAATATAAGGGCTCTTTTCGAATGGGGGTTCCCCCGAAGATTGCTAACTGTTCCATGTTTATTCCTTCTTTCTGAGAGGATTGCGGACCTTTTTGGTTCGTCCTGTTAGGACTGTCTGTATGATACTGCAATTCGGGTGTATTGTATCACATTTATCATGAGAATTCAGCCAAAGTTAAGGAATTCCTAAGGGTATTGTGGTACAATTACTCTGTATTTTTATGTGAAGAATCAGGTGGATATGCTACAGAAGGAAAAAGAAGAAAAGCAAAAATGGATAATCCTGTTTCTCCTGGTAAGCCTTGTGGGATTACTGCTCCGGACCTTTGGCTTATCCTGGATCTCCGATGATATGCGGATCTGCCTGACCGCCTGGATGGATGAACTGGAGGGGGGGCAGGGTTTATCTTCGCTGAAAAGCTACAGTGGAGATTACAACATGCCCTACATCACTGTACTTTGGCTGATCGCCAGGTTGCCGGTATCCCGCGTGGTGGGTGTAAAGGCTTTTTCCATCCTGTTTGATTATATCGGCGCCTTTTTTGCAGGCCTATTAGTAGAGCATTTTTATAAAAACCGTTTTTTGGTCGCTTATACACTGGTGCTTTTATCGCCGGTTACTATGGCTAACAGTGCCTGGTGGGGGCAGTGCGATATGGTTTATACGGCATTTTTGCTGATCATGCTCTACTGCCTGATCAGGGAACGCTACCCGATCGCCATGATCGCATTGGGCTGCGCATTTTCCTTTAAGCTGCAGGCAATCCTGCTGCTACCGGTCATCCTGATCCATTACTGGAAGACGAGGAAGTACTCGATTCTGCAGTTTTTACTGGTTCCGATTACCATGGTAGTATTGTGCATCCCTGCGATCCTGGGGGGACATTCGCCCATGGTGGCTTTCGATGTATATACCCGTCAGATGGGAAGGTATCCGTACCTGTTTGTATCCTATCCCAATATCTGGACGTTTTTTGAGGAAGCACCTTACTATCGTTATCAATATGCGGGCATTGCAGCTATGCTGATCCTGCTGGGTGTTTTTGCTTACTATGTGATCAGGGAGAAGAATGCGGTATCCAATAAAAGGTGGTTGGAATATGCCTTGTTTACCGTGGCTGTTGAGATGGCATTTCTTCCCTGCATGCATGAGCGGTACGGGTATCTGCTGGAGATACTGGCCATTGTAGTAGCGGTTATCAATCCTTCCAGATGGTGGATTGCGACAGGCTACTATATTCCCACGGTGATCGTCTATATCTGGCAACAGTTTTATCATCCGCTACCGGAGATACTGCCCATCAAATGGGCAGCATTGCTGTATCTGACGATCTTCACAGCCTTCTACATAACGGTTTTCCGGGAAGAGCGGGAAGCAATAGAGTTGTTGAATCCCGAGCTGGAACACAAAAATTTTGCTGTAGAAAAGGATTCTTCGCCTTCGGATTCGAGGATGTTATCCGGAAAGAAAAGAAACATTGAACAACGGATTCTGAATGGGATAACGCCGCTTTTATTTCCTGCCGTTATCCTGATCACAGCGTTGTTATCATTTTACGTAAAGCGCATGCCCAGTGACTATACGGCACCGTCTTATCTGGCGGATTTCCTGGAACAGGAAGGGAATGTGCATACCGCGCTTTATATGCTGGGAATCCAACTCCTGACGTACCTGCCCCGGATGCCGGTGCTCCTTATGAAGACACTGATCGCCGGTATGGATGTGGTCCTTGCCTATGTGGCAGGATGTATGGGAGCCGGTTGCGATTTCGGCATCCTGTTTTCCTTCCGGAAAGTACCTGCTGATAAGCGGATGAAGTTCCTGGTTATCTACGGACTGCTATTAATGCTCCCGCCGGTTTTCCTGAACGGCGTTTTATGGGTGCATGTGGACTGCCTGTGCATGACCTTACTGCTCCTTAGCTTTTATGCGTTCCGAAAAAGCAGGGAGTATTTGGCTGTGATCCTGTACGCCCTGTGCGTTGCTATTCAGGTGCAATATATCTGGTTCCTGCCGGTAGGTATCCTGATCTGCCGAAAAGCCAATATGATCACCGGGAAGAAATGGCTTTCCTTAGGGGCGACGTTTGTGGGAGGATTATTGATCCTTCCGTTACCGGCTCTTTTTCTGGGATATTCCTTGCCGGAAGTATACCTTACCTACTTAAGGGGGGTGGATCTAACCGGGGTATCCGGGATACCGGTTTACAATTTCTTTGCGCTGTGGCCGCAGCCCGGTATCTATGGCATGCTGATCTGTGTGGCTACTTATGTGCTGCTGATGATCTGGCAGATACAGGTTGGAAGAAACACGGATCCTTTCTGGCTTCTTTGCTGGGGATATTACGCAGCGGTGATCTTTATCCCCGGAATGCTGTGCTATTATGTGATGCCGGTGGTGATCCTTGCACTGATCGGAAGTATTTCCAGAAGTAAATACGGTGCTCTGGCGGGAGGCTTGATATTAACTACCACCATCATGATGGGCGAATACCTGTATCAGAGAGGAACTATCTTTTCACCGGTTCTCTATGAGGTGGCACTGATCGCCGGTTTCCTGTTTATGACCCTTCGGATGATGAAACCGGAAAAACAATCGGAAGTGGCAGGATTGGATAATTAATGACGATTTCTTCAAGAAAAGAAGAATTTCATAGAGGGCTTGGAACCATTGTGCTTTATCTGCTGACGGGGATCCTGGCAGGTATCCTGCTCCTTGCAGCATCGGCACTGATCCCGGCATCCGCACTGGAAAAGCACCTGATCGATTCCGCAGAGCTACTATCTTCTGAAGGGGATTGGCGGCCGGTCATCCCCGGATACAATGGGACCCAGCTGGATAATTACACCGATGCCTTGTTATTGCAGATCGCTTATCAGGGCTGCAGACGGGAAAACGGAAATGTTTTTGTCAGAGCTATGGAAAATCCCTATGAGCTGTTGCCCGATGCTTATGCGGTCGCTTCTCTTAAGGGAGTTCTCTCCGGAAAAGAAGGTAATAAGGCTTCCTATGCCCGGTATTTTCTGGGTGGAACCGCGATATTGCGGATCCTGCTTTGCCTGTTTTCCTATGGACAGATCCGTGTACTTTTTGGAATCTGCGAAAGTATCTTATTGATCGTAGTGCTTTATGGAATGGCGAAAAAAGGCTACGGGATCCTTATCCCGGCGTTTCTGGGGATGATTCTGTTATGGTACCCTGTGGTTTTGCCCTTTTCATTGCAGTTATCGGCGATATACTTTGTCATGATGGGAGCCGTGATCGCCTATCTGTATCTGCCGGGGAAAAGCAGTTATCTGCTGTACTTCCTTGTAATTGGAATGATCACGGGATATGTGGACTTTTTGACCTTTCCGGTGCTGACACTGGGGATCCCCATGGGATTTGTTCTCTGGGATACCTGCAAAAAGCATGATGAGAAAGAACTAGTAGCCTTATCCTTTACAGAGTATTTCATCAAAGGCATATCGTATTCGGTAGTATGGCTCATTGGCTACGGCGGTATCTGGGCAGGGAAATGGATCGCAGGAAGCTTATTCCTTCGCAGGAACCTGATCCTGGAAGCCCTTCGGACCGTACGGACCAGAACCTCCAGGCATAGCGGAGATACGGCATTTTCTTACTTTGATGTACTGATTGCCAATTGGAATGTGATTAACCGGGTGCCGATCTGGATCGGGATGGGAGTTGTTATCCTTCTGATCGTGGGGATTGTGGTCTGGAAGTTAACAAGAAAGAGATTTTGCGGGAAGGGCAATGAAGGGAATTGTGAGCAGGCAGACAATTTTCCTGCGGCAGAGCAGAGACGTGATATTTGCTCCCTGTGTTTTGCACTCCTGATCCTTGCCCTGTTTCCTTTTGGATGGTATATGGTAGCCGGCAATCATTCCTACGTGCACAGCTGGTATACCTTCCGGGAATATTCCCTTACGGCGTGGGCTTTACTTTTGATGTTCACGGCGATTTGTTCTGCTCTGACATGGAAGCAGAGGAAATCAAACTAATAGAAGAGAAACAAAACATGAACGAACGAATTTACATCTGTCATACCTATTATCACGTATATGTGTCCTGCTTAAAGGAACTGGCGCTTCCAAAAGAAGAGCAGGGAAAAGCGGAGATCATGCTTTCCTCCATGTCCAATAACTTTGAGACATTGGGGGAGCGGATCATGGATACGGGGCTTTTTGCTCAGGTGATCCCCTTTGACGAAAAAAGAGAGGATTTCTTTCCGGAACTTAAGAAATACCGGGAAGAGGGAGGAAACTTCCTTAAGAATCTGATCAATCGGATCCGATTTACCAGACTTTACGCCAAACTGGAGGAAGCCTATATCCCGGTGGACCTTCGAAACTATAAGGATATTTATGTATTCTGTGATTCCGATCCCATTGGCTATTACTTAAATCAAAAACATATCTACTATCACGGCGTGGAGGATGGTCTTAACTGTCTGGTGCACTTTGATGCAGCCAGATATGATAACCGAGGGCATTTTAAGCTAAAGGCCTTTTTATCCAAACGTCTTAACCTGATCTTCGTGCAAAACGGGTATGGGAAGTATTGCAGAGATATGGAGGTCAATGATATCTCTGCCATCGAAGCGCCCTGCCCCTACTACGTGGAACTTCCCAGAAAGCAGCTGACGGATCGTTTAACGGATGCAGATAAGCAGATCCTGATCCGGATCTTTGTACGGAACCTTCCAAGGCTTATGAAGGAGATGGAAAACTCCAAAGACCTGGAAGACAAGGTGCTGATCCTGACAGATCCTTTATGCGATTTAGCAACGAGAGAGCGGATCTTCCGGGATATCATCGATACCTACAGCGTGCAGGAAGGGAAAAAGACACAGATCTTTATTAAGCCACATCCCAGAGATGAACTGAACTACGAAGAACTGTTTTCGGAGTATCCCATTTTTGACGGAACCGTGCCCATGGAACTTTTGAATTTCTTCCCGGGACTGCACTTTAAGAAAGCGGTTACGGTATTTACGGACCTGAAAGGCATCGCCTTTGCAGATGAAGTGATCCGTTTGGGAGATGACTTCATGGACAAATACGAAGATCCGGAAAAACATAATCAAAATGCCAGAGCAGGCCTTAAGGTATCTGCTCCGGAAAAAATCGTGCTGAAGTAGGAGAATTTGATCAAATGATTCTTGAAGAAAAGAATGCTATCTGGAAAGAATACCGTGTGTTTTTGCTATTTTTTATACCGGTAGCATTATTTATTTTTTTGTCGGTTGCCTATAGGGATTTTTATACAACCATGCGGCATGGGATAACATTTTGGGATGCCTTATTTCACTTTGACCTTCATCACTTTTATAACTATTGCGCGGAAGGCGGTATAGGGCATTCGGCTGGTCCTTTATTGTATTCGTCGGACGGAAACGCCGCCTACGATATTACGATATATGCGATTTTTGCCATCTGGAATTTCCCCATGTGGATCATCGAGAAATGCTTTGCTATTGATGTTCAAAATACCTTCTGGGGAGCTGTTTACGGGAAAACAATGATCTTGTTATTTCTTATGTACAGCGCTAAACAGGTAAGAGAAATAGGATTGTTACTGCCGCAGGGAAAGCAATACTTAAATGAAATAGTGATCGCGTACCTTTCTTCTGTGTTGGTTTTAATGTATGTAGTGGCATCCGGAAATTACGATGTGATCACTGTGGCGTTTGTTTTAAGGGGAATACGTGCATATCTTCAGAAGGATATGAAACGATTCTTTTTGGCCTTTATCATAGCCAATACGATCAAGTATTTATCGTTATTTCTGTTTGTACCGTTGCTACTGTTGAAATATAAAAAAATCGCAGAATTTCTCCGCGCCTTCGGGCTGGGGATTATGTTGATCATTATTGAAAAATTATTTTTTGCAATTGGCGGTAGTTCTCCGGTTAACCTTGCTTCAGGAGCGCTTTCAGCCATGTTTGTCTGGCAGGTAGGTAACTTTTCTCTTTTATTCCTTGCTTATTCATTAATTGTTTTCTGGGCCTGGAAAACAGATTCTCAGGAAGAAGATAAGCAGATAAAGGACGTTGTTTTCGCGGGATTTTTAACATATGGAAGCTTGATCTTCTTTGGGCAACCATATCCTTATTGGAGTATATTCTTTGTTCCTTTTGCGATTTTGGAAGTATTTATGGTGATGCAAAACGTGAAACTCGGCGTATTGCTGGAAACACTACTGACATTATTGATCGCGGTTGACTACTATATTCGTTATCCCTGGGTACCTGATGATGATAGTTGTATTAATATGCTGATCTATCAACTGATCGGAAAGCGGATCTATACAGCTAAGGGTTCTCCTACAGCTGGCTTTTCCGTAGGAACTGTTTTGCACTGGATAAATGATCATGCATGTATTCGTGTAGGAATTGCTTCTATGGGTGTTGTCTGCTTTTCTTTGATTGTTTTCTATTCGGTTTTTCAGAAGGAGAGGACAATAAAAGGAGATTATCAGATAAAGATGCCGCTCAAAAAAATGCTGGCAATAAGAGGAACATTGACTACATTAACTGCAGTATCGGTTCCGCTATTATATCTTGTTCAGATGTTGTTTTATGATTATGTTGTAAAGTATATCTCCCCTATATTCATGTGATTTTTCACAAAGAGATTATCCTTGGAATAAGAGAATTGATATGATCCGAATTTTAAAGAAATTACGTGTTTTACTAGACAAAAAACAAAAGCAGACCATGGTCCTTCTGATCGGTATGATGCTGATCGGAGCGCTTCTGGAAGCGGCCAGTATCACTTTGGTCATTCCGGTGGTAGGCGTGGTCATGGATGCCAGCGCAGTGGAAAAGTATGCGGAAAAGTATTCGTTTATCGACTGGATCTACCGCCTGTTAGGAAGAGGATCGGTTACTCGTTTTGCGGTTTCCATCATGATCCTTTTGATCCTCCTGTTTGTCCTTAAGAACATCTATCTCTATGTAGAGCAGAAGGTGATGTACCGTTTCGTATACGGGAATCAGTTCCGCACTTCCGAGCGCATGATGCGTAACTACCTTCGTAAGGGCTATGAGTTTTACTTAAATGCAGATACTGCTGTGATCCAGCGAAATATCACGTCCGACGTTAACAACATGTACGCCCTGATCCTGTCCATCCTGCAGCTGGTATCGGAGTCCATCGTCTTTGTGACCCTGATCATGGTGCTGTTATTCAGTGACCCGGTTATGACGGTGATGATCGCAGGAATGCTGATCCTGACCATCCTTTTGATCAAACGGATCTTAAAGCCTGTGATGCAGAAAGCAGGAAAAGACAATCAGGATTACTACAGCGGCTTATTTAAGTGGATCAGCCAGACGGTGCAGGGCATCAAGGAAGTAAAGATCTCCTGTAAAGAGCAGTACTTTGTGGATGAATATGTAAAGTGCGGAAGAGGTTATGTAAATGCCGTGCAGAAATATACCCTCTATAACTCCATTCCCCGTCTTCTGATCGAGACGGTATGCATCGTCTGCATGCTGGGCTACATGATCATTCTGGTGGTAGTGGGAAAAGATGTAACAGACATGATGCCGGTACTGACCGCTTTTGGCGTAGCGGCCCTTCGTCTGATGCCATCTGCTAACCGTATACAGAATCAGATCAACAGTATCTCTTTTTATGAGCCCTTCTTTATGGGCGTCAGTGACAATCTTCAGGATGAGATCTCCGGTAAAAATGTGGACATGAGCTTTGCCACACTGGAAAACGATCCTCTTCCTGTGGAAAAGAAGATCGAACTTAGAGATATCACCTATAAATATCCCAATACGGATGTGCTGATCTTCAATAAAGCCAATATGACCATTCCCGTAGGCGCCGCCGTAGGCATCGTAGGAACTTCCGGCGCCGGTAAGACAACCCTGGTGGATGTCCTTCTGGGGCTTCTTGAGACCGAGTCCGGAGAGATCCTGGCAGACGGCGTAAACGTAAAGGAGCATTATCGTTCCTGGCTTCGTAACATCGGATATATTCCCCAGATGATCTTCATGCTGGATGATACCATCCGCAAAAATGTTGCCTTTGGCGTACCGGAAGAAGCCATCGATGAAGAGAGAGTATGGGCGGTTCTTAAGGAAGCCCAGCTGGATGAGTATATAAAGGGTCTTCCGGAAGGCCTTAATACCAGTATCGGCGAGCGGGGCATCCGCTTATCCGGCGGCCAGAGACAGCGTATCGGCATCGCCAGAGCGCTGTATAACGATCCGGAAGTACTGATCCTGGATGAAGCAACCTCTGCACTGGATAATGATACGGAAGCAGCCATCATGGATTCCATTAACGCACTCCATGGCAGAAAGACACTGATCATCATCGCCCATCGTCTGCAGACCATTGAAAAGTGCGATATGGTTTACCGGGTAGAAGGCGGAAAAGCAACTCTGGAAAAGGATCATCAATGAAACTGAGTATCATCGTACCGGTCTACAACATGGCCGCTGACGGAAAACTGGATTATTGCCTGCAATCTCTGATCCATCAGGAGATGGAGGATTATGAGATCATCGCCGTGGATGATTGTTCCACGGATGATTCCCTTAAGATCCTGCAGGATTATGAAGAGCGTTATCCCGAGGTGTTTCGGGTACTTCACCATGATCAGAATAAAAAGCAGGGCGGAGCAAAGAACACCGGCTTAACCTATGCGGCAGGAGAGTGGATCGGCTTTATCGATGCGGACGACTGGATCAGTCCCGATTTTTATAAAAAGCTGATCGAAAAAGGCGAAGAATCCGGCGCCGATGTGGTGGGCTGCCATTACAGTCTGGTCACGGAACATACCATGACACCCGGCAAGGTGATCTGTAACAACGAAGCATCCCAGTGCGGCCCTGCTTCTACGGAGACCCGAAGGAAGCTTGCCATGCGCCCCGGCAGTATGGTGATCAAGGTTTATCGCCGGGAACTGATCTATGGCAATCACCTGTCCTTCCCGGAAAATATCTTCTACGAAGATAACTGCGCAGGGACGGTTTGGATGCTCAGCGCCAGACATTTTGAACTGGTGGAGGAGCCACTATATTATTATTATCAAAATCCCGCTTCCACGGTCCATGTGATCAATACGACAAAGTGTGAAAACCGCATGGCAGCGGCCCGGATGCTCCTTTCGGAATGTGAAAAAAGGGGCTTTTTAAAAGAATATCCCCAAGAGATCGAATTTCGGTTTACGGAATTGTTCTACGCAACTACGCTGTTTTCCTATCTGTCCGGCATCAAAGGAGAGACGTTTACGGAACAGTTATTCTTTATCCGATCGCTTCGGGATGAGATGCTAAGGACCTTCCCGCATTTCAGGGAAAACGCCTATTATCAGCAGTTCATGGGAGCAGAAGAAAAGGAACTGATCGATCTGCAGATTAAATCCAATCTGCTGTTCTTCTTAAGATATCGATTGGTTCGACTGGTACGGAGTCTTAGAAAGTGAAACTTTTGGATACGATCAAAACTGCATGGAAGGAATATCCCATACGGGCGAGACTGGTAGTGATCCTGGAACTGGCCCTTCTGTTAGTATGCCTTGTAGGAGCGCTTCTCCCCAAAGAGACCTATGACCTTTCCGCAGAGGAAATGGGGAATCCCCTGGCATTACATGCCGGCGTATACCGGATCCAGGTCTCCTATGAAGCGTCTCCCGATGCGCAGGCAGCTTATCAGGTAAGTGCCACGGTTCCAGGGGGAAAACTTCTGACCGATACGGTAAACCTTTTTAACGGCAGGACCTGTTCTGACAGTACCGTTTATCTGACAGGAAAAACGGACAACCTGCTGGTCACCTGTTTTAACAACGGGGCGGGCACTTTGCAGGTAAATGGCATGCGCGTTGTGGAAACGGCAGGGTTCTGGACCATGAGGCTATTTGTGGTCATCCTTTGCAGCCTCATTGTAAATGCAGTGTTATTAACGCTTTTTTATGATCGCAGAGTGGGACTTTCCCCGGATCAAAAATTAGTGAAGCTCGGACTTCTCGGGATCGGTATTTTTTCTTCGATACCACTGTTTGTGGATTATATTCCGCAGCAGGACGATGTGCTCTTTCATTTATCCCGCATCGAGGGAATCGCCAGAGCTTTACGGGAAGGCATCTTTCCGGTACGGGTCCAGCCCGGATGGCTGGGAGATCAGGGCTATGGAGCAGCTCTGTTTTATGGGGATACCCTGTTGTATATCCCGGCACTTCTTCGGCTGCTGGGATTCCCCTTACAAACAGCGTACCAGATGTTTCTGGTGGGAATGAACTTCCTGACCGCATGGATCGTTTACAGACTTGGCAAAAAACTGACTGGAGAAGCACAGATCGGCGTTATAGGGGCACTTCTCTACTGCGGTAGTACCTATCGCCTGATAAATCTCTATGCCAGAGGCGCCCTTGGA